>Ga0307517_10000273_pt1 | contig 88992 bp, 66 predicted proteins | sample 23_EM_MG_FD_194515 | JGI IMG/M metagenome (GOLD analysis project Ga0307517, IMG submission 194515) | Populus trichocarpa ectomycorrhiza microbial communities from riparian zone in the Pacific Northwest, United States - 23_EM | ecosystem: Host-associated > Plants > Roots > Unclassified | place...
AAACTAAACATAGCAATACGATAGCATAGCCTATCTGACTCAGAGACAGTGGCGGAGCTGAAATCAAATCAAATAAACCAAATATAAATCAACTAAACATAGGAGATCCTGCACTGCCCGCTCCTGTATACCGTTACCGGAACATGTACACATGTTACAGAAACAAGGGAGTGGTGAGTGACCATTAAGCTGGCAGGAATTACACTCTACCAGAAGCTAATCTGAGTTATAGTGCTGGAGGTGGCTTCCGGCTTCTAATACTTGATGGGCATGTATCCCACTTCAATTGGGAATCTTTTGATTATTGCTTAAATGTAAAGATTGTGCGCCTGTGCCTGCCGGGTCACTCTACTCACCTCCTCCAGCTCCTAGATGTGGGCTTATTCGGTCCTCTACAGCGCCATTATAGCAATGGCCTAGATGAGTTCATTCAAAAGGGACATGCTGGAATGAACAAGGGGGAATTTTTACCACGAGTATTCTCAGTCTTTTTTACTAGACTACCATTAATTAATAATATTACAGAATTTTAATGCCTGCCCGAAGGCTTCCCTTTACCCCGAAGAATATCCTCAGTGTTAGGTGGTACCAGATCTCTAAGAACAAGCGAGATGGGTAAGACCAGGGTACATTATCTTAGACGGAGATGTGGCTAGGAAGGCTCAATATAAACGTGTGTAAAAATAGTGATAAAGATTTTTCTTGTAGTAACTTATTATATTGATAAGGTCTCTTCTCCGTAGCATCATGATTTCAGTAAAGCTCGGGAGGCACTTCGATATTTATATCCCGCGTCGATAGAGTGCGCGGCCTACAAGTAACTATCATACTAACTAAGTACCTGCTAACTATTCCCAACATGTCTTCTAGTGCGAACCCCTTTTGACCCTGAATCATATCGGCCCACCATTGACTTCCGGACTGGCGAGCTCTTGATTTCTCTGGTGTGGCACCACGTTCCAGTCAGAGTTCACAATCCTTCTTCCATCAGGAGGAGCTGAAACTTGTCTGCATGCTAGACAGTGTTCTCATCATCAGACGAACGAAGTGGCCAACTTCGTAATCGGACCTATCGCCGTAGCAGATATCACTCTTGCTTCCTGCGCTTAGGCTTCGGTCAGAGTGTCATTCGGGATCGTGCCAGTGGCACAATTCTCTCATAGTCTTTCCCTACCGAATGATCCTATATGGTACTCTACCATTTGGTGTGGGTGCGGTCATACTCTTAGTTCATTCTAGAGTAGACACGACGAAAACGTCCTGTTACATTAGTGACATAGTTTCCTGTGCCGTTCCGCTATGTCTGTAACTTTATGCGACGTTGACCAATTTCGCCCGGAACACTTGCATAAGCTCGCCAAAGGTCCCCTCTCATATATCCAGCGAACAGCATCCAGTCGGACGGACGGCCGCGATGTATACGGTGTAATGAGATAGGTTCTAATGATAGTGTCCTTTGGTGTTGGGACGCAACTGCGACGCCGTCCGGTGTTGTCGCGCCGTCCCAACGCCAGGGCCAGAGGAGGGTGTTAGCTTCACAGGGTGAAGGTAGGGTAACCCCAGGGTACACAAAAATAGGTGGAAAAGCTACGCTTTTCTCCTCTGCCCAACACTCAGTGCCTGGAAGGCAGTGGGAATTATTCCGTTTAACCCTAGGCCCGCTCTGGGGCAAGTAAAGAGAAAGGAAGAGAATGTCTCACATTCTGAGCCGCAATTGGTCCGAGCGCCACTTGTGATCCCCAAAACCCCGCGAGGAGTTAGCCGGACTACAAGAACAGCAATATCCTTAGTCACCCGCAATACCCCATCCTCCCAGAAGCTCAAGTCTCTTGGTTGACCTTTCCGAAGGCTATCAGCAAACAATTGCCGACAAGGCAGTCAAGGAGGAGGCCTACCGGCAATACCGACAAAAGATAGGGAAGGAGCGGCGAGGAAAGACCTCTTACCCGCGAAAGTTGACTGATGCAACAGTAGTGACTTCGGAAATGGTCATTGAGTTGAGGGAACAGCGTGAGAAGTCGGATGCGGTCAAGGCTGCCCGAAAAGCCAAAAAAGAATCTGCCCTCTCCAAAACCATTCAAATGCGGCAAAATGTGGTTAACTCTACAGCTCGCTCTACCCTGGAGAGCTCCCCAACCTCCCCTCAAACTACTACACTTCCTGTTGTTGATGAGGCGGACGGCTGGTGGGAAGAAATAGAGGCATTGGAGGTCGGGAGTGATGGTATTGGGGAATTGGATGGGGGGGGGTTGTGGCTACAATCTGGCTACGGGGGAAACGCTAATTACAAGATAGTTGATTCAATTGGATCAATTGGGGCTAGAATTGGGCTTACTGTAATAGATGGGAATGGTTTTCACACATTGGGAGGTATTTAATGTTGAAATTTAATCATTTGTTGCTCGGGAGGAGTGCTAGGACCCCCTCAGACACTGAGACCAATTGCGCAATCAGGACTGAGCCGGATCTGGGCGAAGAGCCGGTTCCCCGTAAAACACGTTACCGTTGAGGATAAAATTTGGCTTTACTCAGTTTTCTGTTTTTTTTAGCTAATTTACGGATAACTTAGGCAATAGATTGCGGTTTATGATATGATATGACTTTGCTTGAGGAAGGTACGCTGGGTTTATGCTGAATGGGGGAGAAGCGGTGCCGTATCGCAGTTACTACAGGGGCGCATGTTGCATGGTCTTGGCGGACAGGGGGGGCTGGCTCTATGTAAGGCTATGATACGATCTTTCACTTCTCGCGCGTTCCTCCCTTCCCACGACGGCAACACAGCACAACGGAGGAGCCGTTTGGACAGTCAACAGAGGAAGGAAAATTTGTTGTAGCAGATAACAAGAGGAGGATTTCCTGAGCCTAGATATTCGGAGAACCAGGAAGGTTGAGTTTTCTTTTAGGTTGCTTTTTTTCTCTTCTTTGCGGTTCTCTAGGCTTTGGATAAGAAGTATGTGAGTCAGCCCAGCGGACTTGAATTGATTGTGACTTGTGTGATTTTTGTTTCTAGAAGGGATTTCTTGAGAGTGACAATTGTTCGCCCGTACCTCTCGCGTTTGGAAGAGTGGATAAGCTATCCGGATTTTTTTTGTTTTTAGTACGGCATCGAGACACTAGAGCCCAGCGGGTGGACAGTATATGAGCTTGGCTGCTGGAAACCCGGGAATTCCGACGCTGGAATAATGGTAGTCGGGGGATGGAGCTCATCATCCCACCTTATTCGGCCGTGGCAATCCAGGTGCGGGGAAGAGCGACATCATGTAGGAGAGTGCACCATTGCCGGAAAGCAAATAATAGTATTGCAGGTATATTCATTGAAGGCTGACTACAGAAGACAATAATAATAACCATAGCCCTGTGCAGGACCTCCATCCCCCCTACACTCCCTGCCCCCTCACTCCCTCAGCTCCCAATTTACCCACATGTTGCCCGCGGTCGGCTCGGCCGGTTTTTCACGACACTCATTTAGTGCCCTCTCTGCGATCTCCAGCTTAATTGTAAGATATTCAATTTGTCTCTTCTGGGCCGCCGAGGAAAGGTCGGGGGAGGTGACAGTGGGTCGGGCGTCCGGGCGGGCGCCCGGGCAGATGATGTCAGGGATGATATTGGGGTAGTGTAGGTCGGGGCAGGCGACGCTAGACCAGATAATATTGGGGTAGGAGGGGCAGGCGGGCCAAGTCGCATTGGGAAGGATAAGATCGGGGAGGGTCAAGGTTGGGGCACGATGGCCAGGTTCCGTTGGTGAAGGTCTCACTTGTGAATGTCCCGTTAGGGAAGGTATCGTACCGTTCGGGAAAACAAGCCCGCCGATGCAACTCGAGTAAGGGAGGACTGAAAGTCTGGCCACACAAGTTCGACGAGGAGCCCCAGCAGGACCCCGCAAATTCCTGAAATGAGGGCCGATGCTGACGCCCCGTTCTTGGCTCAGACTCCTAGACAATAGGAAATGACCAAGTTAGCGATCCGGACTGTTTGGAACCTTTAAATTACAAGTCCTTGAACATCTTATGACCAAGATACACTGGAACGTGTTGTCGAGACAACCGCCGTTCTCCCCCAGTAGCGGCTAGATTAAGATTGCCAAATGCCCACCACCGTAATAGTGAGCGTCGCGAGATTGATTAGAAAGAACAGCTCCGTGCTCATGTTGAAAGGCTGCTCAACAAGCCTGCCCCCCCCTTAATTACTAGGAGAGAAACAAAAAAAAAGGCTGAAAACCTTGAGTGGCGCAGCAAGGGTCAGCGGGGTTGCCCCGTTAGCAATGGCGGGGAAAGAGAGATATACATTTACTATTAAAAATAGTGACTGCGGAGGTAGTGGGTTAAGGCGCGGATGGTGCATAGTGGAGTGAAACTGCTTGAGTGGAGGTGATCATGATTGATTGTAATAAGCCAATGGAAAGGAAAGACTTTTAGGAAAAGGTTGTGTACAGAAAGAAAGGTGTTTCGTGAGAGAAGACAAGAAGGAAAGAAAAAAATGTTGGAATTCTTCGATGCTGCTCACCATACTAGGCCAAACCCGACGGACTCAACCCACGGGCCACGCACACACCCTATCCAGCTATCGCTCAGACAAAGAAGTATCGGGCATGCGCTCCGGGTAGATACTCCCTCCGGGAGCGAGTTCTTTCATGCTGCCCGGCATGTTCTGCATAGGTGCAGACTACACCGTGATGGTTCGACAAACCTCCGGATACGCGCTTGGGATCGGTGAAGGGAGAGTCGGATGTACGTAGGCTGCGGAGCTTGGGGAGTTTTTTTCTTTGTTAGCATGATTGTTTTTCTGCGGAAGGAAAGGGGGGGCGTGGGAGCAGGAGACCTGCGTGGAGGATGAAGCATGCGTGGAAGAGTATGGACCGGTGTAGCGATCGATGGAAGAATAGGACTCGGAGGATGGGAGGAAACCAGATCGTTGATTTTCTATTTATACTCCTGTTTTTACCGTTAGTTAGCTGAAAGTTGAGAGTGAGTGAATGAATGAAAAGTCTTCCTCGCTTTGAGTTGTGTTGGCGATCTGTCTTCTTCGTGTCGCTTTAATCTTGGCGTTTCGTTTCATCGCTTGTCACTCACCATATATCGTTTCGCCGTGTACTGGTATCGTTTTTCGTCTTCGAAATGTTAAAAAAACAAGGGGGTGAACCCATTTTCATAGGTTGAGCATCCTTTGACTAGTGCGTACGTCTACTGCTGCGGCCTCAGTGCGGGCACATCCTGCACCATGTGCGGCTATTGAACTGCTATTTCCAACTGTTTGGGAGGGTGTCTGCACACGAGGCGGCCCGAGCTCCCAGGCCGGCTCGCCTATCGCCAAACACTACTTTCTATATCAACTTAAGCCTCGGCGGGTCCACCTTTCCTTCGGGCGTATAGGGGTGTAGTGAGTGATCGTGGATATTGCGGAAAATTGTGCTGCTCGCCATACTCTCACGATACTTCCTTTGTTCAGATAGCTTCCGGGAGTGCGCTTGATTGTGGCTTTGGATATGCGCTGAGGATCCGGGCATGCGGCTCCAGCATCGGGCATTGGTTTGTGTTCGGAGATGTGTTGTTGAGGATTCAGGCAGGGGTTTGTCTTTGGAGACTCGCTTGGGCTTCGGGTATACGGTTCGGATTTGAGTGTTTGGTTTGTACGTTCGGGAGAGCATTGCGAATGCAGGAATACGCGATAGTTTTGGGATCGTGCAGCTTTCGGGAAAGCCGGGAGAAAAGCGAAAGTACTGTGAGATCAGCCGGAAAGAGCTGGAAGCCCGGAAGTGGGAAATTGTGTTTCCTTTTAGTTGGCCGGGAGTGCTCACGGGGGAAGGAGGGACTCACATGGAGTAGTGTGGTGCCTAATGGATGGATATGATGGCTTTGTGATTGATATATACTCCTGTGATCGCCCTTAGGTAGTTAGTCAGTTGAGCATCCAGAGTAGTCGTTGAGTGTGAGCCTGAGATTGTTGTTAAGTTAGTGAAGAGTTTTCCCCGCCTCTGAGTGCGATGGTTTTAGGTGTGAGTTCCTTGGCGTTGATCGTTTCGTTCACCGCTTGTCACTCGCCGTATATCGTTTCGCTGTGTATCGTTTTCGCCGTCGAAGTGCAAAATATGTGGTCACCTATATGTTGTGGTGCTCCCGTATTATGTGTGCTGTGTTTGGTTGTGTTGATAAGAGTGGGAAATTGGGATCCCCAAGGCGTCTTTCTACATTTGAATATTCCAGTCCAGTAGTGGGAGAAATGGCTCCCTGATCTTTGGACACGCCAAGTATAAAATTTCAGCCATGCCTCAGGTTAGGTTAACTTCCATGTCACTCCCGTGGTTTTCACACCCTCATAAGCGTTGATTAAGACGGACTAAGTGACCGAGTGTGCAATACCCCCCCTCCCGGAGGTCTAACAGATCTCGGGAGACGTGGAAAGAATATCGGCGCGAGATACCTGATGGTGGTGAAGGAATTGGTCATTTATATTGGCAGTGGGGGATGTTGGAGGCGGCGTTCTCTTCAGGTTGCTGGCAAGGGTAACCGCTACAAAAATAAGAGCCGGCTTCTACAACTATCTATATCCAGTGCGCTCCCCCACGTCCACACTTCTGTGTTCCCCCATCTGTTCGCCCCCTAGCTCCCGCCCCACTCATGGCTTCTAATACTATACTAGTCTACTACTATGATTACTATACTATCAATACCTGCCTCATGGTGGAATATTGGGTGGGCATGATTGGAAAATTTCTCGTATCGTTCAGGAAGACTCGGGGATTTCTTAGCCAAATAAATCACTCTAGATGACTCTAACGCTACGCGCTGGTTTGCGTGGAACACTTAGCGTTTGTTTTTTGCATTTCGATGGCGAAATGATTCACGGCGAGTGACGAATGGTGAAACGAAACGAAAATGCCAAGGAACTCTCACCTAAAACGATCGCACTCAGGAGTGGGGAAGAACTCTTCATTATCTTAAAAACAACTGTCTCTCGCTCAACGACACCACGATACTCGATGCTCAACTCTCTAACTAACTAACTAAGGGCGATCACAGGAGTATATATCAATCACAAACCCATCATATCCATCCATGAGGCGACACACTACTCAATGTGAGTCTCTCCTTTCCCCGTGAGCACTTCCGGCTAACTAAAAAGAAAACAAACACCTTCTCACCTCCGGTTTCCAGCCCTCTCACGCTGGTCTTACAGTGCTTTCGCTTTTCTCCCGGCTTTTCTCCCGGCTTTCCCGAAAGCTGCATGATCCCAAAACTATCGCGCATTCCTGCATTCGCAATGCTTTCCCGAACGTACAAACCAAACGCCTGAAGCCAAACCGTATACCCGAAGCCGAAGCGAGTTACCAAAGACAAACCCATGACTGATGCCGGAGCCATATGCCCGAATCATGAGCGCATCTCCGACTCTATCTGAACAAAGGAAGTATCGTGAGTATGGCGAGCAGCACCATTTTCAACATTGTTGAGACAAGACTTGACTTTCACTCGCAACTGCAATTGTCATGTAAGTAGTGGGAGTGCTCCCGTCGATTTGAGTTTTTGTGGGTAGCTAGTAGGATAGTACTTGACTTGTGCTATAAATCAGGACTTAGAAACCGGCATATATGTGCGCTGTGATCCTGTAGTACCAATAAAACAGCTAGATGGTGTTGGTTTCACACCGGAGGTGGTTAGATTGTCAAGTGCTTCAGCAGAATACATAATCTGACTAGCCACTTGGCGCCTTCACCGTTTCTCTATAACTTTATCCGGATACTTTATTAATAGGCCAGTAGAACCAGATAGCTGAGATCAACCTCCCCCCTCCCATAATCCGGATATTAAAATAATTTCAACCCCCACTGCACCTCCATTCACCGTACCTCCCCATATTCCTGTCATACCTTGTGAGGAGAAGCAACCTCCCAGTCCAGGAACCACCACCAATCTAATAAATCGAAATAGCCCTTTCACAAATCCCGTTACCACCATTCTCCCTTTCCCATCCTATTCATTCCCAGGGCAGCACTTCCGAATAGGCGAGATGAGGCTGCTTGTTGGCAAAGGCCGCGAGAATCATTATACTATAGTACACTGCTGTTTATCTACATAATAAATAAATAATACTGAAAATGGCCTCTATATACGGTTGTTGATCTATGAGTTAAGGAGGTGAGTGGGGGGGGTAGGAAATGAGGAGAAGAAAAACGAACCGTATGAGAACAAAAATGGTGCAAGCAAGAATTTACAGCAGCTAGGAAAATTAAATAGAAAACTAGAACACTGTGATCTATACACTCGAGGTTCTCGGTGTAGAACTATTTCATTCCACCAACCAGGCCCTCCCAACCACCGTAAACAGAAATTCATAAATCCTAATTCAACTACATTAGATATCCAGTTTAGGATGGCTATAATAACGTATAGGTGCACTAGCCTCTCATTAGAATTCCTTGGGTAAAAAAAAGGATGATATCTTAGGACTGCTTCCGTGAACGACGGAATGCGAATGCGAAGAAACGTCGGTGTCTTCGATGAGGTGGTGACTGTTCTGCGTTGGGTGGTGGTGACTGTTCAGCGTTGAGTGGTGGTGATTGTTCAGCGTTAGGTCGCGCTAGAGCTACTGTTTCGCGAGACTGTAGCAGGGTTAGAACCCCCTCGTGGGTACCGCTAGTTGCAAACATGAGCGGCGTTCGGCCGAGATTATCCCGCCTATGGGGGTTGACCTCTTCCCGCCCAAGTAGCATTTCCACCGCTCCCTCAAATCCTGCCTCAGCAGCATGCGAGAGCGGTGTTCGGCCGCCATTATCTGGCTTGTCAGGGTTGACCTCTTCCCGCCCAAGTAGTATTTTGGCCACGCCCCCAAATCTATATGAAGAGATATAGCTGTGCCGCCTGTTCCCAGCGGCATGCGAGAGCGGTGTTCGGCCCTCATTATCTGGCTTGTCAGGGTTGATCTCTTCCCGACCGAGTAGCATTTTCACCACTCCCTCATGTCCTTTCTCAGCCGCACGCGAGAGCGGTGTTCTGCCTTCATTATCTGGCTTATCAGAGCTGACCTCTTCCCGCCCGAGCAGTAATTTCACCACCCCCTCCGCAGTGGCAGAGCCATACCAATTCCCAGCGGCATGCGAGAGCGGTGTTCGGCCCTTATTATCTGGCTTGTCAGGGTCGACCTCTTCCAGACTGAGTAGCATTTTCACCACTCCCTCATGTCCTGTCTCAGCCGCATGCGAGAGCGGTGTTCTGCCTTCATTATCTGGCTTATCGGAGCTGACCTCTTCCCGCCCGAGCAGTAATTTCACCACTCCCTCGGCAGTGGTAGAGCCGTGCCAATTCACGGCGGCATACCAAAACGGTGTTCGGCCCTTATTATCTGGCTTGTCAGGGTCGACCTCTTCCAGACTGAGTAGCATTTTCACCACTCCCTCATGTCCTTTCTCAGCCGCATGCGAGAGCGGTGTTCTGCCTTCATTATCGGGCTTATCGGAGCCGACCTCTTCCCGCCCGAGCAGTAATTTCACCACCCCCTCCGCAGTGGCTGAGCCATGCCAATTCCCAGCGGCATGCGAGAACGGTGTTCGGCCCTTATTATCTGGCTTGTCAGGGTTGACCTCTTCCCGACCGAGTAGCATTTTCACCACTCCCTCATGTCCTTTCTCAGCCGCACGCGAGAGCGGTGTTCTGCCTTCATTATCTGGCTTATCGGAGCTGACCTCTTCCCGCCCGAGCAGTAATTTCACCATTCCCTCCGCAGTGGTAGAGCCATGCAAATTCCCAGCGGCGTACCAAAGCGGTGTTCGGCCCTCATTATCTGGCTTGTCAGGTTTGACCTCTTCCCGACCGAGTAGCATTTTCACCACTCCCTCATGTCCTCCCCCAGCCACATGCGAGAGCGGTGTTCTGCCTTCATTATCTGGCTTATGGGAGCTGACCTCTTGCCGCCCGAGCAGTAGTTTCACCACTCCCTCGGCAGTGGTAGAGCCGTGCCAATTCATGGCGGCATACCAAAGCGGTGTTCGGCCCTCATTATCTGGCCTGTCTGGGTCGACCTCCCCCCAGCCGAGTAGTATTTTCACCATCACCTCCTGTCCATTCTCAGCGGCGTGCGAGAGCAGCGTTCGACCGGCGTTGTCTATCCTACCAAGACTGACCCCCACCTGCCCGAGTAGTATCTTGACCACCGCCTCATGCCCATACCCAACGGCATAGGACAGCGGCGTTCGGCCCAGATTATCTATCCTGTCGGGGTTGACATTTGCCTGCACGAGCAGTATCTCTACGACCCGCTCACGCCCGTACGCAGCTGCATAGGAGAGCGGTGTCTGACCGTAATTATTCGGCTGGTCAGGGTCGACCCCTTCCCACCCTACAAGCATTTCCACAACTTCCTCGTGTCCATTCCGGGCAGCCCATGCAAGCGGAGAGTCCCCCAAATACCACCCTTTATTGGTATCATAACCCTGTATCTCTATTAAAGCAGGTACAGCTTCAACAATTCCGAAAAAGGATGCGCAGTGCACTCCACTAAGCCTATTGAAGCGGCGGGCGTGAAGACCAAGTCCAAGAACGCCTATGTGTTCTACAAGGAAGCATGCGGATACGTGGCTGTCATATTCCTGAAGCAGCTGCAGGGCAAGTGATCTGGCACCATCCGAGAGATCCTGCTTCGCATGGACTCCCCAGTATAGAGAACAATACACTAGAAAAGGATTCTGATACCGGAGAGCATAAGCACGGCCAAAGCTAGGCACCGGAAGGGCCTTGACCTGTTGGGAATTCAGGTATGTCAAGCAGATCTCCGCCATTACCGAGTGGGGTCTGCTGAAAATATCAGGGCGGGCGGAAAAATGCTCTTTGAGAGTAAAATGGATCAGTCGCACAGTTGATGCTTCCTTATCCACAGTAATAAGCCCTTGACAGCAGCTCACCAATGTCGCCATCGAAGGTATGTTGCAGGAATTAAAATCCGTGGAGCCCAGCTCGATTGCAAGGGCATGGCAGAGCTGATCTGCCGTCAATGGCCTCTCAGCATGACTGATCCACATCAAAGCTCCCATCCCGAGTCTTGATTTCTCGCCACCCTGCGCCTTTATCCGTTCGATTGTTGCGCCGTAGGCATCGCCCAACCCCAACCCAGGAATCATTTTACTCAACATTTCTCGTCTCCGATGTATTGTTGCCTCTTGCAAGATTGCTTTCATGTTTAAAGAAACGAGTATAAACCTAAATATATATATTAGCCTGTGGGGTAGGATTGGATTCCCAGCACGGCCGATACGCACATTTCTGGTATACTTTCGGGGATCTTCTCCAGAATGTCTGCCTCCAGAGTCTCATCCATAGCATCCGGTGTTTCGTCCTCCCTCAGTTTGACACGAAGGAATCTGATGATGTCGTCCTTGGCGGGACCAATTGAGACACTTACTACACGCCCGGCGAGGCACCTTTCAATCTCGGCGCGAATATGAGGCCTTCCGGTCACGAATATTCGAGCATTCGAGGACTTCTCGAGGATTTCTTTCAACGAATCAAAAAGCCGAAATCGCTGAACAGCAGTACACTCATCGAGAGCGTCAATCACCATAAATGTGGGTTGCGAGGAAGTTATGAGTTGCAGCATCTTCACGATATCGCCGAGTTGCGGTTTGCGTCCACTAACGGCCCTCTTTTGCTCTTGCAAGGCCCGCGATATATCCTCCGGGACCCTTTCCATTCCACTGATCACCTGCTTTAGTAGGGAGCCTAGCATACTGGTTGCCGTCTGCTCATTTCGCGCCGCAAAATCAAAGTAAAAACATATAACCGCAGCGTTTTGTCCTTTGGTCCGGTCGCTTAGCTTGTCCACTACCAGCGAACTGTCATCGCACCATGTTAGCACCATTTCACTCCTCTCTCCGGAGAATGATCCGTGTTACCTAATAAATGTCTTCCCGACACCTGGATTTCCATAGCAGAACAGAACTCCCTCATCGCCCTCACCTTCCCCATTCAATCCGCTCCATCTTCTAAATTCCTCAGCATCCATGAGCCATTCCCCGACATCATTGACTCGGCGCTCTTGAATGTCGCTATGCCGCAAGCCGGGGTCGAGTGGTGATAGCCAGGTTAGGAGTGGACACAGATCATCGGCAACTGTACAGTTGTTCCACACATTACTAGTCGTAGTAGTATTATAAGAGTTCGTAGTATTGAGGCAGTTGTTGCTCTCCGTGATGGAGTGTTGAGGCATTTTTGAGTGCTTATTTCTCGATGATTCAAACCGGAAGAGTATGGGATGGGTTGATGGTATTCCTGGGAGCAGAAGAAAAGCGGGGTGGTTTAGTGAAAGAAAAGCGGAGGTCTGTCAAAACAGCGTCGCAGGCCCAGCTAGTTAGGATGCCAAGGAATTATTGTGAAACCACGCGCAGCCCGTGAAACCAATTTCACTCTTCTAGTTACTATTGGCACTGTATGATAGGGCGTCATGTGCACGAGTTCCTATTATAAATCTTAGCCTAAATTTTGTGTATGGCAAACCGCCGGTGCGTATCTGACCACCTATACAAAATTTCGACTCAAAGGCTCCAGTTCTATGCCCGTACTCGTACTGTACTTGTAACTTGCATGACATGTTACACCACGCACTCTAGCATGCAGACCAGCAAGACTCTCACTCTACACACTTCGAATATCATCTATGATACCATTCCCATGGTGAGAATGTTGTCGGCAACGCGCAAGGGTTTACCGCCAACTCCGCTTTTCCTCCATCTCGAGAAATCGCCTCAGCAGACCCCAAGTTAATCAACCTGCCTTCAATCACATCCCCGCCAGTGAAAATTGGAAAATATCGCAAGCTTTCAGCAATAACCATAACTCTTTCAACAATACTTTTACCAACGCCACCCCCGACAATGTGTCTAAAATGTTAGCGTGACTATCTCAATTAGAGCCACGGTACGGCATCGAGATATCAGAGCCCAGCGGGTGACAGTACAAGTATAGAAGTCTGGCTGCTGGAAGCCGGGGAATTCCAACGATGGCATAGTGGTAGTCAGGAGGGTAGAGCTAGTCATCCCACATTATTCTGCCATGGTAATCCAGGCGCGGGGAAGAGCGATATCATGTACTCGTAACGTCCTGACGTTTGTGAACACAACTGCTATTGCATACCGCCAAAATTCAGCTTTTTTGCGCTGATCTTGGCATCATGCAATAGCAAATAGCAGTTGTGTTCACAAACGTAAGGACATTACGAGTAAGAGAGAGTGCATCACTGCCGGAAATCAAATACCGGTAATGGTATTAGAAGTATGTGCATTGAAGGCTCACTACTCGAGTATAGAAAATAATTACGACAACAAAACAGCGTTCCGCAGATCCCCTATGCCCCCAACGCGCCCTACCCCTATCATGCTCTCGTTCCCGCAGCCCCACTTTACACACATACCAGCCGCGGTCGGCTAGGCCGGTCGCCCACCCTAGGCACAGCACTCCTTCAGTTCCATCTCCGCAGCCTCGAGCCTCCTTGGTAATTTAAAAATCTCCGGACCCTTTTGTGCTAAGATAGGTATTAATAAGCGCAGGGCGTCCGGAGGCTTTTTAAATGGCCAAGTATGACAGTACTGAAAACAAGAAAATCGGTGGAATAGTATCTACTTTACGGAAGTGGAGAAGTACGTGAAAACAACTCACTTTCAAAGAACACTCAAGTAGAAAACAAACCCACACAAGTCACGATAAATCCGAATTCACTGAGCTATGTCGCAAAACCAACCCGGCAAACCGCACAAAAGAGAAAATTCCCGTCGTAAAGAAAGCCCAACCTAGCAGCTTGTCCGACTAGCCAAGTACAGGTCCAATGTTCCTTATGACAATATTTTTAGGTAGCGTATAGTGGACTATCGGTTTATTCACTTCGGTGAGAGCAATAAAGTCCGCGAAAAGAATAGATAACGAGTGAAAGAAAGACAATGATATGAGAGAGTAATGACGGAAAAGAAACAGGAACAATAGGGTCTCTTATGGAGACAGAACCAGCGAGAATCAAGGAGAGAGAAAAGGAAAGACGCAAAGGACATGTAGGAAATCCTCAACTGTCTCGCATCTCAAACAATCCCGATACTAATTGAGTGTCATAGTTGATAGCTAGTGCTAGTCTGTTTTATATCCGACATCTCATATTTCTGCTAAACTAGTCAAACACGCCAAAGATTTTTCAAAACACTAGACAGTTCCAGTTGCAGTGAGAAATACTAGAGCCAGCCGTAGTCAGTTTCAACACCTTATTCAAACCACACGATCCTCGTTGCTGCTTCTTTGTTGCCGTTCTCCTCTTCCTCGTCTTCAGCGAGGAAAAAGGAGGGAGAGCGTGAGAGAAGACAAAACCTAACTTACATAGAAGCCCCTGTCCGCCAAGCCTGGGCAACAGCCACCCCTGCAGAACCACGAAACTTCACGAAGCTAAGATCGTGACTAACTAGCTATTTAATAAAAGTTAATCGCAGATAGGCTAGAAAACAGCAAGTTAAAAAAGTCAATTTTGAACCATAACAGTACTAAGCTAAGCAATTTCGCTGATCCAGGCCACCGAGGAATGGCCGGGGGAGGTCAATGTGGTGGGCACGTCCGGGCAGACGTCGAGGCAGACGATGTTGGGGAGGGTAAGATTGGGACAGTGGCAGGCGGGGTTGAAGAACGTAATATTTGGACATTGAAGACCGCGGGAGGAGGTACAGGGGGCAGGAGCCCCAGCAGGACCCCGCCAATTCCCCCAATCAGGGTCGATATGGATCCTTCCTGCTTCGTCCCAAATCCTAAGGAATATGAAATGACCAAGTTAGTGATCCGGATTGTTTGGAATTCCTAAATGACTTAAACAAACCTCTTATTGAGCGAGGAATTGATTTCGGGGCCTGGACCGGACCGGACCGCTAGCTGTAGTCCGCCCAGGGCGGTTAAAGGACATAGCTCCTCAATTGAGCCCTAACCTCTTTCTTAATCCAACTCTGGAATGTACCATTCTTGAATTTCTCCTGGTCGTGAAATTCCAATTTCAAAATTTCAAAGTGCAGGATGGCCATCCTTAGGGCTGAAATCTGGCCCTACAGGGTGAGACATGTGTATTCAGGGTAGGGGACGGGGGGGATGATGCGGGACGGCCGGGGAGGGACGGGAGTGGTAAGGGAGGGCTGGGGATCGCGGGAGAGAGTGGGGGGACAGTTGAAAATAATCGCTACGGGTGTAGTGATGGTGAGGATTTCACCCAGTCGAGTGAAACCGGTGAAGTAGAGATGAAGATCATGATTGATTGTGGAAAGGAAAGCCATGAGGAAAATTGTTTAAGCGAAGAAAGGTGCCTTGCAGGAGAGTTCAAGAAATAAAAACAAGGGGGTGAAAAAAACCCCATGGCTTGCGCGTCCCTTGACTAGTGCGACGTACTCGAGTATACACGTACCAGGGCGGCGTCCAGAAAGACAAGGTTGGGGCACGATGGCCAGGCTTTGTTTGTGAAGGTTTCAGTTGTGAATGTCCCGTTCGGGAAGGTATCGTACCATTCGGGAAAACAAGGCCGCGAATGCAAGTACTGAAAACAAGAAAATGGGTGGAATAGTATCTACTTTACGGAAGCGCAGATGTACGGGAAAACAACTGTCACTTTCAAAGAACACTCAAGTAGAAAACAAAACCTCACAAGTCACGATCAATCTCAATTCACTAAGCTATGTCGCAAAACCAACCCCACAAACCGCACAAAACAGAAAATTCCCGCCGCAAAGAAAGCCCAACCCAGCAGGTTGTCCGACTAGCTAAGTACAGGTCCAATTTTCCTTCTTCAAAAACACACGATCCTCGTTGCCGTTGTCCTCTCTTCAGTAGGAGGTGGTTCCTGGGAAAGAAGGAAGGGAAGCGTGAGAGAAGACAAAACCTAACTTACATACTCGAGTAGAAGCCCCTGTCCGCCAAGCCTAGGCAACAGCCACTCCTGCAGAACCTTGAACCCTCTCAAAGCCGAGATCGTGGCTACCTATCTATTTAGCATAAGTTAATGGCAGATAAGCAAGAAAACAGCAAGTTAAGAAAGTCAATTTTAAACCGTAACAGTACTCAAGTAAGGCAGGACTGAAAGTCTGGCCACACGCGTTCGATGAGGAACCCCAGCAGGACCCCGCCAATTCCTGCAATGAGGGTCGATGCTGACGCCCCGTGCTTGGCCCAGAATCCTAGACAATACGAAATGACCAAGTTAGCGATCCAGACTGTTTGGAATCTTTAAATTACTTGAACAAACATCTTATTACTAATATACACTGGAACGTGTTGTCGAGACAACCGCCATTCTCTCCCGATGGCAGCTACATTAAGATTGCCAAATGCCCAACACCGTAATAGTATGCGCCGCGAGATTGACTAGAAAGAACACCTCCGGGCCCATGTCGAAAGGCTACTCAACAAGCGAGCCCCCCCCTTAATTACTAAGAGATACAAAAAAAAAAAGGCAGAAAACCTTGAGTGGCCCAGCAAGGGTTAGCGGGACTGATCCGTTAACAATGGCGGGGAAAGGGAGGTATACATATACTATTGAAGATAGTGACTGCAGAGGGAGTTGTTTAAGGCGCAGATTGTGCGTAGTGGAGTGAAACCGCTTGAGTGGAGATGATCATGATTGATTGTAATAAGCCAATGGAAAGGAAAGACTTGAGGAAAAAGTTGTGTACAGGAAGAAAGGTGTGTTGTGAGAGAAGACAAGAAAGAAAAAAAACGATGTTGGGATTCTTTGATACTGCTCGCCATACTAGGCCAAACCCGCCGGACTCAATCCACCGGCCACGCATATATCGTACCCTATCCAGCTATCGTTCAGACAAAGAAGTATCGGGCATGCGCTCCGGATAAATACTTCCTCCCGGAGCGAGTTCTTTCATGCAGTCCGGCATGTTCTGCATAGGTGCAGCCTGCACCGTGATCGTTCGACAAACCTCCAGATACGCGCTTGGGATCGGTGAAGGGAGAGTCGGATGCACGTAGGCTGCGGAGCCTGAAGAGTTTTTTCTTTGTGACGATTGTTCTTTTCTTTGTTAGCATGATTGTTTTTCTGCGGAAGGAAAGGGGGAACATGCGTGGAAAATGAAGCATGCGTGGAAGAGTATGGACCGGTGTAGCGATCGATGGAAGAATAGGACTCGGAGGATAGGAGGAAACCAGATCGTTGATTTTCTATTTATACGCCTGTCTTTACCGTTAGTTAGTTGAGTGAGTGAATGAAAAGTCTTCCCAACTTTGAGTTGTGTTGGCGATCTGTCTTCTTAGTGTTGCTTTAATCTTGGCGTTTCGTTTCATCGCTTGCCACTCGCCGTATATCGTTTCGTATATCGTTTCGCCGTGTACCGGTATTGTTTTTCGTCGTCGAAATCTAAAAAAAACAAGGGAGTGAAAACATTTTCATGGGTTGAGCGTTCTTTGACTAGTGCGGGCATATTCTGCACCATGTACGGCCATTGAACTGCTTTTTCCAACAGTTTAGGGGGGCGTCTGCACACGAGGCGGCCCGAGCTCCCAGGCCGGCTCGCCTATCGCCAGACAATACTTTCCATAGGAACTTGAGCCTCGACGGATCCACCTTACCTTCGGGCGTATAGGAGTGTAGTGAATGATCGTGGATATTGTTGAAAATGGTGCTGCTCGCCATACTCTCACCATACTTCCTTTGTTCAGATAGCTTCCGGGAGCGCGCTTGTTTGTGGCTTTGGATATGCGCTGAGGATCCGGGCATGCGGCTCCGGCATCGGGCATATGTTTGCGTTCGGAGATGTGTTGAGGATTCAGGCATGGATTTGTCTTCGGAGACTCGCTTTGGCTTCGGGTATACAGTTTGGCTTTGGGTGTGTGGTTTGTACATTCGGGAAAGCATTGCGAATGCAGCAATGTGAGATAGTTTTGGGGTTGTGCAGGTTTCGGGAAAGTCGGGAGAAAAGCGGAAGCACTGTAAGATCAGCCGGAAAGAGCTGGAAGCCCGGAGGTGGGGAAGTGTTTGTTTCATTTTGGTTGGCCGGGGGTGCTCACGGGGGAAGGAGAGACTCACATGGAGTAGTGTGGTGCCTAATGGATGGATATGATGGCTTTGTGATTGATATATACTCCTGTGATCGCCCTTAGGTAGTTAGTCAGTTGAGCATCTAGAGTCGTTGAGTGTGAGCCTGAGATTGTTGTTAAGTTAGTGAAGAGTTTTCCCCGCCTCTGAGTGCGATCGTTTTAGGTGTGAGTTGCTTGGCGTTGATCGTTTCGTTCACCGCTTGTCACTCGCCGTATATCGTTAAGACGGACTAAGTGACCGAGTGTGCAATACCCACCCGGAGGTCTAACTGATCTCGGGAGACGTGGAAAGAATATCGGCGCGAGATACCTGATGGTGGTGAAGGAATTGGTCATTTATATTGGTAGTCGGGAATGTGGGAGGCGGCATTCTCCTCAGGTTGCTGGCAAGGGTACCCGCTACAAAAATAAGAGCCGGCTTCTACAACTATCCATATCCAGTGCGCTCCCCCACGTCCACACTTCTGTGTTCCCCCATCTGTTCGCCCCCTGGCTCCCGCCCCACTCAAGGCTTCTAATACTATAATAGTCTACTGTGATTACTATACTATTAATACCTGCCTCCTGGTGGAATATTGGGTGGGCATGATTGGGAAATTTCTCGTATCGTTTAGGAAGACTAGGGGATTTCTTGGCCAAATAAATCACTCTAGATGGCTCTAACACTACGCGCTGGTTTGCGTGGAACACTTGGCGTTTGTTTTTTGCACTTCGATGGCGAAACGATTCACGACGAGTGACGAATGGTGAAACGAAACGAAAATGCCAAGGAACTCACACCTAAAACGATCGCACTCAGGAGTGGGGAAAAACTCTTCATTAACTTAACAACAACAGTCTCTCGCTCAACGACACCACGATACTCGATGCTCAACTCTCTAACTAACGGAGTATATATCAATCACAAAGCCATCATATCCATCCATGAGGCGCCGCACTACTCCATGTGAGTCTCTCCTTTCCCCGTGAGCACTTCCGGGTAACTAAAAAGAAAACAAACACCTTCCCACCTCCGGTTTCCAGCCCTCTCACGCTGGTCTTACAGTGCTTCCGCTTTTCTCCCGGCTTTTCTCCCGGCTTTCCCGAAAGCTGCATGATCCCAAAACTATCGCGCATTCCTGCATTCGCAATGCTTTCCCGAACGTACAAACCAAACGCCCGAAGCCAAACCGTATACCCGAAGCCGAAGCGAGTTACCAGAGACAAACCCATGCCTGATGCCGGAGCCATATGCCCGAATCATGAGCGCATCTCCGACTCTATCTGAACAAAGGAAGTATCGTGAGTATGGCGAGCAGCACCATTTTCAACATTGTTGAGACAGGACTTGACTTTCACTCGTAACTGCAATTGTCATGTAAGTAGTGGGAGTGCTCCCGTCGATTTGAGTTTTTGTGGGTAGCTAGTAGGATAGTACTTGACTTGTGTTATAAATCAGGACTTAGAAACCGGCATATATATGCGCTGTAATCGGGTAGTACCAATAAAACAGCTAGATGGTGTTGGTCTCACACCGGAGGTGGTTAGATTGTCAAGTGCTTCAGCAGAATACATAATCTGACTAGCCACTAGGTGCCTTCACCGTTTCTCTATAACTTTATCCGGATACTTTATTAATAGGCCAGTAGAACCAGATAGCTGAGATCAACCCCCCCCCCCCCCTCATAATCCGGATATTGAAATCATTTCAACCCCCGCTTTATCTCCATTCACCATACCACCCTATATTCCTATCATACCTTGTGAGAAGCAACCTCCGGGTCGAGCAAACCCCACCAATCTAATGAATCGAAATATTCCTTTCACAAATCCCGTCACCACGCTTCTCCCTATCCCATCCCATCCATTCCCAGGGTAGCACTTCCCAATGTGCGAGATGAGGCTGCTTGTTGGCAAAGGCTGCGATAATCATTATACAGTACTAGGACAAAAGGGTTCGTCCGATGCCCTTTTTACACCAAAAGTGCCCATCTTCACCACCCTCTCTCATTGCGCAACGTCTATGAGAATCAGCGAAAATTTGTCCTTGGATTAGCAAACCTATAGACAACATGAGGAAGGTTACAGAATCCTTAAATATTGCCAAGTGATGGAGAAATGGTCATTTAAGTATCTGGTATCGGTTGCCATGTACCTTTTTGTATGGAGCCCCATACAAAAATTTAAGTCACTTTCACACTCTTGGACACAACCATGAACAACCGGGAAAGCTTTGGTTCCCTACACTTATACTTGCAGACGTTTCAATAGATAGTGATTTCCTAGCTGGTGGAAAGATTTCAAGTGTTTATATATAAGCAGTGTTGAGAATTGTTTGTTTAAAAATGTCCATTTTTGGTGTAAAAGGGGCATCGGACGAACCCTTTTGTCCTAGTACTGTACTATAGCACACTGCTTTTGATCTATCTAATAAGTGAATAATACTGAAAATGCCCTCTGTATACGGTTGTTGGTCTATCGGGTAAGGAGGAGAGTGGGGGGGGGGCGGGGGTAGGAAATGAAGAGAAGAAAAACGAATCGTACGAGAAGAAAAGCGATGCAAGCAAGAATTTACAGCGGCTAGGAAAATTAAATAGAAAACTAGAACACTGCGGCCTATACACTCGAAGTTCTCAGGCTAGAACTATTTCATCCCATCAACCAGGCCATCCCAACTACACACCATAAATACAAAGCCATAAATCCTAACTCAACTAGTGACAGTTCAGCATTGGGCGGTGGCTGTTCAGCATTGGGTGGTGGTGACTGTTCAGCGTTGGGTGGTGATGACTGTCCAGCGTTGAGTGGCTGTGACTGCTCAGGGTTAGGTCGCGCCAGAGCTACTGCTTCGTGAGACTGTAGCAGCATTAAAAACACCTCGTTGGCACCGCTAGCTGCATACATGAGCGGCGTTCGGCCGAGATTATCCCGCTTATGGGGGTTGACCTCTTCCCGCTCAAGCAGCATTTTCACCACTCCCCCATATCTTCTCTCAGCGGCAAGCGAGAGCGGTGTTCTGCCCTCGTTATCTGGCCTATCGGAGCTGACCTCTTCCCGCCCGAGCAGTAATTTCACCACCCCTTCCGCAGCGGCAGGGCTATGCAAATGTCCAGCGGCATGCCAGAGCGGGGTTCGGCCATCTTTATCTGGCTTGTCGGGGTCGACCTCATCCCGACCGAGTAGCACTTCCACCATTCCCTCGTATCCTTGCTGAGCTGCACGAGAGAGCGGTGTTCTGCCCTCATTATCTGGCTTATCGGGGTTGACCTCTTCCCGACCGAGTAACAGTTTCACCGCTCCCTCAAATCCATCCCAAACCGCAATCGAGAGCGGCGTTAGGCCGTTATTATCTGGCTTATCGCAGCTGACTTCTTTCCGCCCGAGCAGTAATTTCATCACTCCCTCCCCGGCGGCGGGGTTATACCGTCTCATAGCGGCATAGAAGAGCGGGGTTCGGCCATCGTTATCTGGCTTGTCGGGGTTGACCTCTTCCCGACCGAGTAGCAGTTCCACCACTCTCTCATGTCCTCCCCAAGCGGCATACGAGAGCGGTACTCTGCCCTCGCAGTCTGGCTTGTCAGGGTCGACCCCTGCCCGACCGAGTAGCAGTTCCACCACTCTCTCATATCCTCTCTCAACGGCATGCCAGAGCAGTGTTTCGCCCTTTTTATCTGGCCTGCCTGGGTCGACCTCTTCCCGACTGAGTAGCAGTTCCACCACTCTCTCATATCCTCTCTTAACGGCATGCCAGAGCGGTGTTTCGCCCTTTTTATCTGGCTTGTCTGGGTCGACCTCTTCCCGACCGAGTAGCAGTTCCACCATTCTCTCATGTCCTCTCTTAACGGCATACCAGAGAGGTGTTTCGCCCTTTTTATCTGGCTTGTCTGGGTCAACCTCTTCCCGACCGAGTAGCAGTTCCACCACTCTCTCCTGTCCTCGCTTAATGGCATACCAGAGCGGTGTTTCGTCCTTTTCATCTGGCTTGTCTGGATCGACCTCTTCCCGACCGAGTAGCAGCTCCACCACTCTCTCCTGTCCTCGCTTAACGGCATACCAGAGCGGTGTTTCGTCCTTTTCATCTGGCTTGTCTGGGTCGACCTCTTCCCGACCGAGTAGCAATTCCACCACTCTCTCCTGTCCTCGCTTAACGGCATACCAGAGAGGTGTTTCGCCCTTTTTATCTGGCTTGTCTGGGTCAACCTCTTCCCGACCGAGTAGCAGTTCCACCATTCTCTCATGTCCTCTCTCAACGGCATACCAGAGCGGTGTTTCGCCCTTTTTATCTGGCTTGTCTGGGTCGACCTCTTCCCGACCGAGTAGCAGTTCCACCACTCTCTCACGTCTTCCCTTAACGGCATTCCAGAGCGGTGTTTCGCCCTGGTTATCTGGCTTGTCTGGGTCAACCTCTTCCCGACCGAGTAGAAGTTCCATCACTCTTTCATGTCCTCCCTCAGCGGCATGCGAGAGCGGTGTTTTTCCCATGTTATCTGGCTTGCCAGGGTTGACCCCCCCCCGACCGAGCAGCATCCTCACCACCCCCTCATGCCCCCCCCTGGCGGCACGCCCGAGCGGTGTTTTGCCCTCTCTATCTAGCTTGTCTAGGTCGACCTCTTCCCAACCGAGTAGCATTTTCACCATCACCTCCTGTCCATTCCCAGCAGCATGCGAGAGCAGTGTTCGGCCGAGATTGTCTATCCTACTGGGACTGACCCCTACCTGCCCGAGCAGTATCTTGACCACCCTCTCATGCCCATGCCCAACGGCATAGGACAGCGGCGTTCGTCCGAGATTGTCTATCCTGTCAGGGTTGACATCTGCTTGCCTGAGCAGTATCTCTACGACTCCCTCGCACCCGTACCCAGCAGCATAGGAGAGCGGTGTCTGGCGGTGATCATTCAGCTCGTCAGGGTCGACCCCTTCCCACCCTACCAGCATTTCCACAACTTCCTCATGCCCACTCCGAGCAGCCCATGCAAGCGGAGAATCCCCCAAATACCACCCTTTGTTGGTGCCATAACCCTGTATCTCTAGCAAAGCGGCAACAATCTCAACAATCCCGAAGAACGATGCGCAGTGCATTCCACTAAGCCTATAGAAGCATTTGTAAGAATAAATATCAAGAGTACCGACCTCATTTGCAAGGAAGTATGCAGATACGTGGCCATCGAATTGCTGAAGTAGCTTTAGGGCAAGTAATCTGGCACCGTTCGAGAGATCCTGTTTCGCATGCACTCCCCAGTATAGTGAGCAATACCCCAGAAAAGTATTCCCAGCCCAGCGAACTGTAGGATGGTAAGAGCCATAGACTTCAAGATCCCTGACATGTTGGGAATTCAGATATGTCAAGCAGATCTCTGCCATTGTCGAGTGATGTCTATTGAAAATATCAGGGTGGGCCGAAAAATACTCTCTGAGAGTAAAATGGACCAGTCGAACTGTTGATGCTTCCTTATCCACAGTAATAAGCCCTTGACAGCAGCTCACCAGTGTCGTTATCGAAGGTATGTTGCTGGCATTGAAATCCGTGGAGCCCAGCTCGATTGCAAGGGCATGGCATAGCTCATCTGCCATCAATGGCCGCTCCGCATGACTGACCCACATCAAAGCTCCCATCCCGAGTCTTGATTTATCTCCACCCTGCGCCTTTATCCGTTCGATTGCTGCGCCGTAGGCATCGCCCAACCCCAACCCAGGAATCATTTTACTCAACATTTCTCGTCTCCGATATAATGTTGTCTCTTGCAAAATTGCATCGATAGTCAAGGAAGCGTGTATGGACCTAAATATATATATTAGCCGGTGGGATAGGATTGGATTCTCGGCACTATAGCCACCACGCACATTTCCGGTAGACTTCCGGGAATCTTCTCCAGAATGTCCGCCTCTAGGCCCTCATCCATTGCATCAGGTGTTTCGTCCTCCCGCAGTCTGACACGAAGGAGTCTGATGTCGTCCTCGGCGGGACCAACTAAGACACTTACTACTTGTCCGGCGAGGCACCTTTCAATCTCTGGGCGAATATGAGGCCTTCCTGTCAGGAATATTCGTGCATGCGGTGATTTCTCGAGGATTTCTTTCAACGAATCAAAAAGCCGAAATCGCTGAATTGCAGTACATTCGTCGAGAGCGTCAGCGACCATAAATGTGGGTTGTGAGGACGTTATGAGTTGCAGCATCTCCACGATATCGCCGAGTTGCGGTTTGCGTCCACTAACGGCCTTCTGTTTCTCTTGCAAGGCCCGTGATATATTCTCCGGGACCCTTCCCATTCCAGTGATCACCTGCTTTAGTAGGGAACCCAGCATACTGGTAGCTGTCTGCTCCTTTCGCGCTGCAAAATCAAAGTAAAAGCATATAACAGCAGCGCTTTGTCCTTTGGTCCGGTCGACTAGCTTGTCCACTACCAGAGAACTGTCATCGCACAACGTTAGCACCATTTTCACTCCTCTCTCCAGAGAATGATCCGGGTTACCTAATAAATGTCTTTCCGACACCCGGATTTCCATAGCAGAACAGAACTGCCTCACCGCCCTCACCTTCCCCGCTCAATCCGCTCCATCTTCCAAATTCCTCAGTATTCATGAGCCATTCCCCGACATCATTGTCCCGGCGCTCTTGAATGTCGCTATGCCGCAAGCCGGGGTCAAGTGGTGATAGCCAGGTTAGGAGTGAAGATAAACCATCCGCGACGGTATAATTGTTCGTGGTGGTATTATGGGGGTTCGTATTATTGAAGCAGTTGTTGCTCTCGGTGATGGTAATTTGAGACATTTTTGAGTGGTTATTTCTCGCTCTTTCAAAGCGGAAGAGTATAGGATGGTCGGTCGATGATATTCCTGGGAGCAGAAGAAAAGCGGGGTGGTTTAGTGAAAGAAAAGCGGAGGTCTGTTAAAACAGCGTCGCAGGCCCAGCTGGTGAGGATGCCAAGGAAATTCTTGTGAAACCACGCGCAGCCCGTGAAACCAATTTCACTCTTCTAGTTACTATTGGCACTGTATGATAGGGCGTCATGTGCACGAGTTTCTATTATAAATCTTAGCCTAAAATTTTTGTATGGCAAACCGCCTGCGCGTATCTGACCACCTATACAAAATTTCGACTCAAAGGCTCAAGTTCTATGCCTGTACTCGAGTACTTGTAACTTACATGACATGTTACACCACGCACTCTAGCATGCAGACCAGCAAGACTCTCACCCTACACACTTCGAATATCATCTATGATACCATTCCCATGGTGAGAATGTTGTCGGCAACCCGCAAGGGTTTACCGCCAACTCCGCTTTTCCTCCATCTCGAGAAATCGCCTCAGCAGACCCCAAGTTAATCAACCTGCCTTCAATCACATCCCCACCAGTGAAAATTGGAAAATATCGCAAGCTTTCAGCAATAACCATAACTCTTTCAATAATACTTTTACCAAGGTCACCCCCGATAATGCGTCTAAAATGTTAGCGTGGCTATCTCAATTAGAGCCACGGGTACGGCATAGAGATATCGGAGCCTGGAAAGTATAGGAGCTTGGCTGCTGGAAACCCGGGAATTCCACCACTGCCATAATTGTAGTCGGGAGGATGAAGCTAATCATCCCACCTTATTCTGCTATGGCAATCCATGCGGGGGGGAAGAGCGATATTATAAAAGATAGTGTGCATCACTACCAGAAATCAAATAATAGTAATACAGGCATATGCATTGAAGGCTCACTACAGAAAATAATAATAATAATAACCACAGCCTTCCGCAGGTCCTCCATCCCCCCAACACGCCCTACCCTTATCACCCTCTCATTCCCGCAGCCCCCACTTTACCCACATGCTGCCCGCGGTTGGCTGGGCTGTCTCCCACCCTAGGCACAGAACTCCTTCGGTTCCATCTCCGCAGCCTCGAGCCCCTTGGCAATTCAAAAAGCCTCCGGACCCTTCTGTGCCAAGATAGCTATTGTCACATTAAAAATAACTGAACGCGCCCGGGTAGCAACCGGAAAAACTTTTACCATGCCCATTCCACTAATATTTCGTGTGAGTTCAGAAAAAGCAATTAACTTATTATCTAATTCTAATAGTTACCCGGGCGCATTCAGTTATTTTTCATCTGTGACAATATTAATAAGCGTAGGGCTTCTGGAGTCTTTTTAAATGGCCAAGTAGTACTAAGCCAAGGAATTTCCCTGACCCAGGCCGCGGAGAAAATGGTCGGGGGAGGTAAATGTGGTGCGCACGTCCAGGCAGACGTCCGGGCAGGCGATGTTGGGGAGGTTAAGGTTGGGACAATGGTAGGCGAGGTCGGGGGAGGTAATATTTGGACATTGAAGGTCGGGGGAGGAGGGATAGGGCAGCAGGAGAGACAAGTCCCGTTCAGAAAGATAGGGCCCGGGAATGTCCCGTTCGGGATCATAAGCCCGAGGCAAGTGAAGGAGGGCTGCGGGGCTGGCAAAATGCGTTCAAAAAGTTGCCCCAGCGGGACCCCGCCAATTCCCGCAACCAGGGCCGATATGGATCCCCCCTGCTTCGTCAAATTCTAAAGAATGTGAAATGACCAAGTTAGCGATCCGGATTGTTTGGAATTCCTAAATGACTTAAACAAACCTCTTATTGAGCGAGCAATTGATTTCGGGGCTTGGACCGGACCGGACCGCTAGCTGTAGTCCCCCCAGGGCAGTTAAAGGACATAGCTCTTCAATTGAGCCCTAACCTCTTTCTTAATCCAACTCTGGACTGTACCTTTCTTGAATTTCTCCGGGTGATGAAATTTTAGGGTTCAAGATGGCCGTCCTTAAGCCTGACAGCTGGACCTACAGGGTGAGATATGTGTATTCAGGGCAGGGGCGGGGGAGGATGATGCACGACGGCCGGGGATGGCCGGGAGTGATAAGGGATGGTGGGGGACGGTGGGGGACGGTGGGGGACTGTTGAAAATAATCGCCACGGAGGTAGTGATGGTGAAAATTTTACCCAGTTGAGTGAAACCGGTGAAGTGGAGATGAAGATGAAGATTTATTGTGATAACTTGATGGAAAGGAAAGACCTGAGGAAAGTTGTGTACGGGAAGAAAGATGTGTTGCATGAGAAGGAAAGAAAAGAGACAAGGGGGTGAAAATATTTTGGTAGCTTGCCCGTCCTTTGGCTAGTGCGTACGTACAGCACGGCGAGCTCAAAGTGTGGGCACATCCCGCACCCAGGGAGGCCATTAAACTACCATTTCCAACAAGGATGATGAAAAATATGAAATATTCCAGCTCTATACCGGAAACTTGAGAGAGCGGAATATGATTAAGAACAACATTCAATCTGGGGAAGCCGGAGGACTAACTATTTATGCAGCAAAACAAGAACACATATCCGGAGTGGAAAAGAAATCCTAGATGACAATATAGAAGACGCAAGAAAACAGATGAGAACGGAATTTTATATCTGATTTATTGATCGAATAGAAAATGAAATGAAAAAAATACAAACAAGATAAATTAAATCCTGATAGCATTGCGGAACTAAGACATTCTGGCCAGCGTTATCGTAATCGAAGAGTTGGGAAGTGCATATCCGGAGGTATCATTTCGACAAGGGGGAGGGGGGGTGGTACGAGTGATTTCTCATGATGCCATAATGATAGTTCAGAGGTGCATGATTGCAATTTGGGCTAGTACAGGAGGTCTAAACTATAGAATTATCATCCTCTACAGTCCTTCTCACCTTCCCAGGTGTAGTCCGTCCTGGCGCCCTCCAAAAAAGACGGACGGACTAGACAGCTAGGAACACTGTTCTAGAGACTTCAGTGCCAGCCACGTGATCGTGGTATAATAATCCCAGTAGTGGCGTGTCCGATTAGGAGCAGAGTGGAGCGCAGGCAACGTGAAGCGCACATGAGAAGGCGAAACACTGAAGTGTGGACGAATGAACGTTCTAGGGAGTGAACGGATGTACAGTACTAGGGCAAAAAGATTCGTCCGATGCCCATTTTACACCAAAAGTAGCCGACTTCACCACCCTCCCCCAGGCCACAATCTTTATAAGAATCCACAAAAATTTGGCTGTGCACCAGAAAACCCGTAGATAATATAATGAGGGTTACAAAACTCTTAAATATCACAAAGGGATGGAGAAATGGTTGTTTAAGTAGAAAGGCATTGGTTGTCAAGTACCTTTTTGTATGGAGCCCCATACAAAAATCTAGGTCACTTTCAGACAGGCTGATGCAATCATGAACAATGGAAGCAGCTTTGATTCATTGTACTTCTACTTCTAGAGGGTTGAATATATTGTGATTCTCTAGCAGGATGATCGATTTGAAGTGTTTCCATGCAAACAGTGTTGGGAATTGTCGGTTTGAAAATGTCAAATTTGGCCCTAAAACCAGTATCGGACGAATCTTTTTGCTGCTGTACTTTATCTTATCCCTTGTGCCCCCAAGATATCCGGTCCGGTTTTAAATATTGAAAACTAACCAATTTTAGTAGGTGTGACGGGAAAAACTTTGCGGCTCCAAATGCCGCCGTGCTCACAATACAGAAATTTTTGTAGGGCTGAGTATTATCATGATAGCAGCGAGAGAGTCTGCGTATATTTTCTCCCAGTTTCTTAAATAGGCTAGTTTTCAACATTTAAAAAAGAAGTGAATGTCTCAACCACGGGGGGAGGGTTATACATTTGGAGTTTTCACTATCCAAAGTGACCTTTGAACCTGCTATTCCCTCCACGCTACCGGACTTGCAATTATATATTTGGATTTCATATATCCAACACCATCGTAATGTGTTAGGTTATTGTAATTTACTAGTGCGGTCGAATTGGCGCCGGGCACTCGAAGTGGTAACGCTTATGCAAAGTTTCCGGCTTCAATTCGGCCGCGCTACTAAAACCTTCACCCGCTACTGTTACTGTTGATCGCACCCTTTCCCTCAGATCGAAAACTATTTTTTCTATGGGTCCAGTGTGACTATTCCTAAAAGGATGCCCATTCTTAGCGAGGAGACACAAGAATTGAATAGGCTATATCCGCAGCTTCCGAGTCGTGAGCTGGCGGAGTGGGCAGCTAGTGCGTTTTATGCGGGGCTCGATAGGGTCAATATGCACTGTACTATAGTATGCGACACCTAATATTCCATTTCCATTTATCCGCACAACATTTGTCTTCTGGAGCGGTTTAAAGATCGGATCGTGTCCCAAATGTGAGTCTTAGACCTACAGTAACAGTATCATAGGCAATTAAACGACATGGAGGGCGAAAACAACGGTAAGGAAATCTTCGACGAGAAGTGCGAGATAGCATTTGATGGAGAGTTGTGGTCTGCTAAGGAAGAGGCTCTTGTGAGGAGGAGATTGGATTGGAGATTGCTACCGCTGTTGGCAGTGGGGTATCTGCTTTGCTTCATTGATCGGTAGGTTACGGGGTGAGTCTAGTGGTTTCGACATTGTCCCTCTAACAGGCCCCCGGCGGTAACTCAGATCAAATATCGGGTATGTTGATAAGAGTGGCAGGTTTTACCGTACAGTGAGCGGCCGCTGATCCGGGCGAACATAGCAATGCTCGGATTCAGGGAATGGACAAAGATCTGGACCTTGTCGGGTTCAGGTTTAATTGGGCGTTGACCGCGTTTTATATCCCTTTTCTAATGTCGGTTTCCTAGCCACAGTAGCAAAGATAGGTGATCGCTAACCAATGGCTGGTGTTGCAGGGTCGAGATTCCGAGCAATATATTACTCAAGAAGATAGGTATCAGCGCGTAGATTTTTTCTTTACCAATGGGGAATTATCATGCTAACCTCTAATCCAGGTCCAAAGATCTATCGTACTTCTCTCCTCTACCCCCTTCGTTTCCACCATCCGCTGGAATTAACAATCTGGATATCCAGTCCCTGCACTCCTAGTAGCTTTCGGTATCGCATCAATTGGAACAGCATTTGTGAAAAGTTTCCAGCAACTATGCGTGGCGCGTGCTTTCTTGGGTATTGCGGAGGGTGGGACAATGCCAGTATTACTCTCTAGTTCTTTTAAGTATTCCAGCCGTGCTGATGGTCCAGGGAATGGCATTCTTCGTAAGCTGCTTCTACAAGCGCAGCGAGCTTCTCTTTCGAGTAGGACTCCTTGCGTCCGCTGGATCGCTCGCTGGAGCTTTCGGTGGATTTTTGGCAGCGGCTTTGACGTGAGTCGATAAGAATCATGCGCTGTTAGATGACCGACCCTAATGAGCTGGATGTAGGCGGATTCCCGACTGGGGTGTCAAAGGGTCCGAAGTGGATACGTCCGTACTCTCCCTCTTCATGACTAATTGGGTGAGGGTTGTAACATGTACCCCAGGTGGAGAAACATTTTCTTCTTTGAAGGCATTGTGGGAACTCCTTTAACTCTCGTTCCGGTAAACCCTATTGACAAAGGTTTTGTAGGTGACGGTCGGATGCGGAATCCTAGGGTACTTCCTCGTACCCCGGTCTCCGGAAACCTGTATGTTTCTGAGTGAGCGCGAGCGGTGGATCGCAGCGGAAAGGATGAGAATTGAACATAGAGAGGTAGGAGTTGCCTGTTGCCGCAATGGGTATCACTGACGGGCATAGATCGGGAGTGAGAAAACCGAATTATGGCATGTGAGGAGAGCAATCTTCAATATTAATAATATAATTTGTTGTATGGGATTTTTCTTTATGAATATTACGGTGCAGAGTTTCTCTTTATTCATAGTAAGTTAATCACCTGCCCCTACTACTATAACATCAGACTAATTTAGATTCAGCCGACAATCCTAAAGGCATTGGGATGGCGGTCAACAAAGGCTCAAGTGCATCTTTCTCCCCCCACCGAGCTCCCACGGTTACTAATATATGTAGCTCCTCACTGTTCCACCTTACGTCTTTGCATGCGGCTTCTCACTTGCGATAGCCCGGCTCTCTGACGTCCATCGAAAACGCGGACTTTTTATCCTCCTCTGTACACTTCTAACGATAACGGGATACTCAATTCTTATAAGTGTGGATAATCCGAATCTCAAGTACATGGCAGTTTTTTTCGCCTCGAGTGGTGCATTCCCGCTTGGTGTGGCATTCTTGAGTTGGGGGCTGAACAGTATGTTTCTTCCCGCATAGCAACCGACCAACGAGAGCAGAGCGCTAATGATGAGGCTGGCAAATAGACGCAGCAGGACCTTCGGTAAGGGCTGTAACAGGAGGGTATATTGTGAGCATTGGCACATGCGGTGCAATCGTTGCGACGTATGTTTTCTTACCAGCTTCATTTATTAAATTAAATTAACTCGACGGCATAGGTGGACATATGTCCCTTCAGATGGTCCGCGATATATTCGAGGGCATTCAATCAACCTTGGCATGCCACCCCTTCCCCGCATAGCATCAATTTGAGCTAACACCTTCTAGGAGGCGAAATCTGTGTGGCCATAGTGGCTCTATTAGGTATCCTCTACGCTCGGCGGGAGAACGCTTTACGCGACAGAGGAGGACGGGATGACAGGTTGGTGGGGTTAACCGAGGAGCAAGTACAGAAGTTGGGCTATCGGCATCCAGAATTTCGTTATATTGAATAGCACTAAAAGGGGGTTTTGGCATTAGGCTGAAGGCAGGCGGGGTGATTAGTTATTTCAGGATACCGCTGTATGTGCATGGAGGAAGCTAGATAAGTAGGAAACACACATGCCAAGACCACCCCTGCACAACCAATGATTGACCCAAACCCAAGCTTAGGTAGACCTTAGTCTAATGCAAAGACATGACCTAAGCAGGTACTCGAGTAGCCGGATCTCCCTGTAAATACCCCCGTGATCCGCTATCTCTGCCTGCAACGGATATCCGCCCAAGGCAAGTTTAGCTTAGCAAGTTAGCCGAATTGCGAAACTTAGTAAGAGCAGATTCAGTACGAGTACTACCGAATGCCCTAAGCTACACTACTCGACGAAAGTGTTGGCCTACTAAGTTCGGAGCGGGGATTGATCTGTACTCGCATCGACTCTTTAGATGAGTTCCCTACCAAGCACCGGGGTTAACTTTGGAACTTCCTATAACGCATTATCCGGGAGTGCTCCAACACCCTGTTATCCTTATACGGAGGCCTCATATCACAACCGAAATGGAGGACAACTCCCCCTAGGAGCTAATATGGTTACGATAGAACCAACTTCAGACGATATACGGTCCCTAGGCAAAAGTGTTCGTGAAAATATGAGACATCCGGCTAAGCGATTTCACAAACACTTTTGCATAGGGACTTTTAGGAAGATAAATTGAGGAGAGGATGAAACAGGACCTAGGAAAGAGCACACTGGATGAGAAGTTGTTAACAAATATAAGGAAACTCGTTTCAAAAGGAGCCTCAAGAATGTATGTATTGCACAAGGTGTTGAACTCTGGAGCTTGGCTTGCAGGGTGCATACATGGCACTAGATCGGTAAGATAAGACGGAAGCGGAGAGAAATATTTGGTGGGTGTAGGGCAAGATGGTTGGCGCGCGCAGCACTCAGCAGTCCTTTCATACATAATTAATTAGGCCCTATTCGGCTGTGGTGGGACTGTTCCGTTGGGCGACCGTTTCTGCTCTGAAAATGACCTTCTCCCCGTTTTGAAACGGTCATTTGTACGGGACAACGGAATGGTCCCATCACAACCGAACAGGGCCTTAGTAAAAGCCATCCGGAGGTACAGTACAAGTACAGTACAGCTCCTAAGTTTTGTAGGTTCCACAAGGAGAGGTGCGCAGCCAGCAGGGGGTAAGGGTAGCAACCTCCCTTGTGGAAACTATCATACGTGTACAAAACTTAGGCGCCGTACCTCCGTAGGAACAGATATTAAATTAGTATTTACCTAAAACAATTCAGATCTGGGACATGGGCTATTAGAAGAGTGTGTCGCCCTATCATTTCTACCAATGAATGGTTGTTTCCGATATGCAACTTGGTAGATTTATTGTGAAAAGGAATAAATTCGTACGTGCTTTATGCATGGTGGTTTAATGAATACGAGGACTTTCACCAAATAGACACTCCACTTCAGGTCCGATTTCGGCTCATGCCTAAAGAAAGCATCCCACCGATGGCGTGAATAGGATGCGCACTTTGAGCCATTGGTGGTGAGTGCGGGGTTTGGCCAATTGGGACGCGAGGAACACAGTTATTGACAACAGCATTGCAATATCCTTGCATGCGATGCCGCCAGGGTCATGCCAGGTGTTGAGCTCCCTACTTAAACAGTAGGTCACACGGGAGATCTTCAGTTTGTCTGAGGTCTAGGTTTGCGAGAAGATCGGGGCACGCAATTTTCTAGATTGAAGGACATTATCCACTAGTGCTCTAAGATTGATCTCGTCAAGGGCCTAGTCGGCCATGCTGCGCACAACATAGTACGCATCTAAATACCCCCTTCAAGAAAGTGCTTGTTGAGCCAATGCAGTAAGAGAAATTTTCTTCCTTCTATACGGCATCACCCCATCATCGAGGATTGACCCTACGGCCTAAGGCACACATGCATCACAGGCTTCACAAAGATTTTCATGATCCCGATGTACTAGCACGGGATCCCGGCTGCTGCTGTTAGTAAGAGAAATTCTGTTGAACTGACTATGGCTGGCCCTAGTATTTCTGGCCCTTTCAGGAACCGTCAGGTGTTTTGAAAACTCTTTTGTGCATTTGACTAATATAGCGGAAGCATGAAATGTTGGATATCAAACAGATAAGTACCAGCTATCAACTATGACACTCGATTAGTATCAGGATGGCTTGAGGTGCGAGGCAGTGGAGGATTTCCTACATTTCCTTTCCACCTTTCCTTTTCTCTCTCTCACTTTCGCCGACTCTGCCTCTATAAGAGACAATATTGTTCCTGTTTCTTTTCAGACATTGCTCCCTCTCATTGTCGCCTTTCTTTCTTTCACTCATTAGATATAAATCTACTCTTTTCGCGCGCCCTGTTGCTCCCATGCCGAGCAAATATATCGATAATCCATTGTTCGCTGCACAAAATTTGTCAACTTCCATTTACATCTCCTTTGCGTATACCATCCTGATGACTCTAATATTTATAATTGGATGGAACTTCATGCCACCCATGATAATGGCATTCTGGTCAGCGCGAGGTGACCCAAACCGTCAAACTACCTTAACTGCCCAGAGGAACTCTAGAAGATCGGTGGATGCCATGCAGTTGATGTCATCTTATTGCATGAGAGCGGTGAGCTTCTCTTTAGGAAGCCGCGGTACCGACTCGAAAGGGGAGACCCAAGATATAGTGACCAAGAGAAACCAGCCCCATCAAGCGTCCGCTAGCTGGGATCTTAAGAACACCTCAGACGACATAAACACCATCGCCAGTAGCGGTTTGGGTTACCTACAGATGTAGGGCTGGACGCCGGAAAATTTCTCCGCACCTCATTGGGAGCACTGGAAGAGAAATTAGTTGTGGTTCCCTGCATTTGGTGCATTCGCTATGGCTACTGGAGATGTCCCACCGGGTATTTTCGTACCGGTGCAACTCTGCATTGGAAACGTTGCCTACTACCAGGGATACTATCTTCTACACCGACGTGACACATTTCACTCGAGCTGGCGACTGCGGTGCTGCGCTTGCGAATTGGATAAATTGATGGCTCATTCAGCGCTGCGGGCGCCCCGATCTATCCAAGGCTCAGATCTCGCGTCCGAAAGTAGGTACATCTAGACCCGACCCCCCCCAGTATCTATGTTTGGAACGGGTGATCAGCCCATCTTGAGGGCCGACGAGGACCAGCCACTTTCTGCCGTCTCGTCTTGTCCTCGATGCAATTTGCTAGACGATTCTAAGCAGTGGACGTCCGGCTCCGCAAGATCCCCACTCTACCCACCGGGAGGTCTCTTTTTTTCTCTTCCACACTATCGAATCACTATTTGCTTTTTGTTACAGTACCCCCCCCCCCCAATAGCACCCCTTAGTAGCATGTGTTGCATTCAGAATGGGTTGAGTCCCTTAACTGGTAAGGGGGAGAAGCATCTCTAGAAATGAATAGACCCTCGGGTCTGAGGCATCTGCAGCATTACGTGGTGGCGAGTATCGGATATCCGTAACAATGCTAGCGAATGCAGATGCTTGGTGGAACTTGGCGTTGGTGACGCCCTAATCGCCCTAGTGACTAATAACCGGTTGGAGTATTAGCATTTCGTTTATATTATGAGCGGACACTGGCAGCATCCAAGTATTAGGAATCAATTAGCAATACACAACTGTTGTATCTGCGGTGTCCGGCATATCCTCCGAGGTATATTGGAGTGAATATAACACCATTAAATTTTCGATATGCAGGCGGTTGAATTAAAAATTAAGTTACGGGAACGAGTATGACATCATATCAGCCGTGGTAATACCCGGCTGCGAGTTGTGTTACCGCCTTGGGAAAATTTTGGGTTTGTCCACTTCTTCTCCATGCAACAGCCGCTAGCTTACTTTCATTTCCAGGTATATCGCTTCCCCACCTCGAGCGAATCTTTTTGATTTTCCTATCCAATAAGAAATATAAAGCTCACTTATACCATCGGATACCACCTTTTGACGCCGACCTGGTAGAAAGGGATAGTCCCCTATATGCAGCCCATAGCAACCTGCTATTACCTATAGTCCGCTGCTATCCACCCTGTCAACAGTCGTCAGTCATAGCCGCCCACAGTACCCCGGAATCCCCAGCCTACACATGCTGTCCCTCAAGAATAACTCAGGTTGTCGGGCCTGTCGTCCTTTCCGATAACAGCGACCTTTAGATTTCAAGGACCAGAAAAAGATCTCCTCCGCGGCTCGGTGCCCACCCTGTGCAGTAAAGGGCTCTTAGTAGCCCGTCCCCCGGGCCCCGCGGAGCCCTGCGACCATTGCCAACACTGCTAAGACTAGATAATTTGGTAGGGTATGCCCAGCGATTTTGCCGCCGGAAAGACTTCCTGCATGTAGATAGAAGATACAACTCGGTGGCTGAGTTAGCACGGTACAAGAAACCACGAGCCAAACACATAATAAATTTCGCTGACACTTGTGTCTATACACATTTCCGAATATTTGATACCTAATTGGAGAGGAGTGCGGCGGAGCACCAACCCGGGGCATCTGCAAGGAGCTAAATTCTGGCTTCGGAGGGTTGGGTCCCCTCGGCGCATTCCGGTTGGTGTGGCGAAGGTTTGCCGCTGTAATAAATAGTACTGTACTCACCCGTCTTTGCCAAGAATACCTCCTTGAGCCGAATATTTGGTGAGAACCCCAGCAAAATATCGGCTGGCGGAGGTATTCTTGGCAAAGACGAGCGAGTACCCGAATGGGAACTGAAGTGGTCTTTGGTGTGACATGGCTACGGTAGGCTCACGAACCGAACCAAGGTTGGGACAACGGGAGGAACCTACCGTATTATTTAGTGTTATCCGGTTTTTCGCCAGGACCGGGTGTTGCTTATGGTTGGACGGTGCCTGGGGTCTGTAATTGCCCCCTTTTTGCCCCCAACATAGTAGCTGAAGTGCGAAGTTTAGATGTCTACAACAATGCGACTAAGTGTGTTAAAATCACTCATCTACAAAGGCTAGGACGATGATCAAACAGGCGCCACACACTTGGGCGCCATGTCTTAGACACCTAAAATCCATTACTTGGCTACTATGCCGACTAGGGGCATTCAAGGGGCCCATTTCAGATTCCAACCGTCCAACCTTAAGCAATGCCCAATCCTGACGAAGAACCAAATAACACCAAATAATACGGTATTAACCAGAACAGACAGGGATAAAGCAATTTGGGCTGAATCTTCACCTATTTGTACAACAATCCCCTAGATTTTACCCAACCCTTTGGAACCCTGTATCTAGACTGAGAAATTGTCAAGAGAGCTATGCGGAGGTATGGCTCCTATCATAAGTTTTGTAAAGTTCCATAGGGGGTAAGGGCTGAAAACCTCGCCTGTGGAACCTACAAACCAAGGCGCTGTAGCTCCGTAGTTGGTATATTTGCCTTGGCGCAGTTCCTTACTATTTTGTATGGGAAATGACTAGGCTTGGCGCTGTTTTCAACTTCAACTTTACAATATTGCATGCCAGAGTGTCCAATAATCCCCTAATACCGGTAATCTGTAACTGCCCCAGACTGTGCTGAATGGAAAGCATGAAGTAGCATGGTTTGGGTTGTTACATGCAATTCTGCTCACCATTTTTGTCGCCAGCCTCGTACACTCAGCCCCCGCTATCACAGACCGCTAGAGTCCGAAGAATCTGTCTGGCACACTGAGCCATCAGGCACAACTGGTGAGGCTTTGGTGTGAAGAAATTCAGAACTTACTGAGATACATACGGGACAGCGGAGTGTTAGTGTAACCATACCCATACCTCTAGTATCCAACTTGAGCCGCAAGGTCCATCGCAATATATATTCCCTCTCCTCCCAGCTACACCGAAGCCTTAGTTATCCTACCCTTGGCCCGGATTTCAAATTGTCGGAAAAAATCTCCTTCAGGTTTTGCCAGCCCGTATCATGAAGAAGATATCTAAGGAGAACAGGTGGGTCAAGCCTTCTTCAGCTCGCTAGAGTTTTCTCAGAGTGACATTACCTAGAAAGCTAATGGCTATTTGGCGATTACCTTCGTCAAAATCCTTATATCTCTAGACTAGCTAGCGCTCTACGCTATGGCGGTAATAAGCCTCCAAAACAGACCGGATTCGATTCCCCCCGCAGGCGGCCGGTGGGAACCGATCCACTGGCAAACCAGGTGGGCAAGGGAGAACTCCCAAAACCCAGGGAGAACCAAGATGCTAGCCTCTTTTCCCAACCTCTATCTTCGTCCCCATACTCGGGTCCTTTTGGCTTTGATGCCACAAATATCGACCGCACCGCACTCTCCTCCGATGGCGACTTCCTCAGCGACGAGCTGTACTTACCCAATGCCACAAATAGAGACCCCACCAAAACCTCCTACAATGACGACGCCTTCATCGACTACCCCTTCTTTAGCAAGAAAGCCCCTCCCCGCCGCTCCCCTATGTTTCTACCCACTAAAACCGGCGATTTTCATCAGGTGGGGCCCACAAGTAGGTGCCCATACTCCCGGATGAGAGTGAGAACCTAATATCTCATCCAGAAGACCCGAGCACGCCACCGCTTAATTCCCCAGCGTCCGAGCCTAGAGCGGTGGGCACCCATCGTGCTCCTATTCGAGAGCCGCCAGCTTGGAGGTTAGATTACATAATCGGCACTGGCGCCTATGGAACTGTTTTCCTGGAGAATATCCACCTACCTGGGATGCAGTTCCCTGAGTTATGGGCTGTGAAGAGGATACCACAGACCCTGCCAAACTTCACTTTTAAGCGGTACCAAGCTGAGATCAAGAATTTACGAGCCTTGGCGGGAGTAAGTTTTACCCGGACTTGTACCCTTTCAAAACCGGCATCCGGTTCAATTTAAGTCATATCATGTCTGAAATGTTGTCAGCACGAATGGTTCGTCAAATTCAACTCTACCTATCAGGATGCACACTACATGTACATTGCTATGGAGTATATCCCAATGGGGGATATGTCACAGAGCTTCGCGGATGGCTACCGGTGGAACGAAAATGATACCAAGGTTGTAATCAAGCAGCTGCTCCACGGATTAGCAGTGATGCATAAAGAAGAGATCACACATCGCGATCTGAAGCCCGAGGTCTGTGCTCTCCTCTCCTAAACTAGTTTTGTCAAAACCTAATAGTCAATAGAACATATTCCTCTGCCTTCCAGAAAATCAGACCCATGTTCTCCGCGTTAAAATCGGTGACTTTGGTACCTCAAAGCGCGTCCCACTCTCTAACGCTTCCACATACCTGAAAACCACCACCGGCACACATGGTTACATGGCGCCCGAAGTACATGACACATCGACACCGAAGACCGACAAGGTAGACATCTGGTCCCTTGGGTGTGTCTTGTATAGGATGTTCACCGGTAATCTCTTATTCAATGATCCCTTCGAGGTCTTGAGATACGCCCTGACAGCATCCTCCTCACCCCTCCCTCTTGACAACATTGGCCTCAGTATCTCCTGTGTCTCCTTCCTCCGTGACATTCTGCAACCAATTCCAGAGGATCGACCGAGTGCCGAGGATTGCCAAAAGAAACCCTGGATCACGAACGAAGTTGCAGAACCAGAGTACTCTATTGGAAAGGATCTCTACACAAGGTTGTCGAAGATAAACCACCGAGCGCCTAATATGCATTCATTCCCGGATGTGGTTGCCAATCGGGCAGCGGGCAGCAGTTCACAATGAGAACCCTTGGTTGCTATTAGGCAGTCCAGAGGGGAGGCTGTACCCAGGGGACGAGCTTCCTGCCTAATCTTTTTCCACACGCCATCCTTCCCTTCCCCGGCTCTCAGACAAGTCAATCATGCACGAACAATTTGAAAGCATGTCCCCTTGGAGCCCCCAACGGCCGAAATGGAGACCTCGTCCCCGGCGGTTGAACACCCGCCTTTTTTAGATTTCCTTTTTCTATCTTCCATATTTCACTTTTACTTATCAGGGCTTGAGTTTTACTATAAATTGCCTTTCTGTTCAGATGCCCCCACACCGCGCATAACTTAATTTGCTCACTATCGAGTTTGGAATTCCCTTGTAGCCGCTCCCGGGTTCACTATATTCAGCCTCTCCGGGGGGTGATGGCAAGCGTGTTTTTTAAGTTTCTTTTGGCTAGGCACACTGTTATGGGAAGTTTTTTTGTCTTTTTTGACTAGCGTTGGATAAGTTTTCTATACCTTAAATAAAGGGTTATAATATAAGAAATAGAAATAAAAAATTTCTATTAGCGTGCCCTCTTTACCCGATACCCATACGATAGCTGGCTATTATTATTACTACAGTCCTTTACCACCTTATTCGTTTCGAATGCAGTACTTAGGCTACCCACACCTTTCTTCTGCCCATTTGCTACTTGCCTCTTTCAACTTCCTAAAGCATGGTGTGTGGGGAGGAGTTTGTACTATTGAAGTAGTATCAACACCAAGTCCCAGTTGCCAAAATTTAATGGCTTCTATGAAAACCTTACGAGTGATTTCTCATGACCCGCTTCCATTTCAACGAAATTGTACCATATGGGCGACAGAAGCCTCAATGGCTGATTTTGACCACTCATAACTCATCTCAAAGCGATGCAGAATCACCAAAGTGAATGCAATAGTGTAGGTAATTCCCCCCTCTCCTCTCTGGGTACAAATTATGAGAATCTTTCCACTCCAATGTGGGGGCTGAGAGCCTGGGATATAGATTGGACATTGTTGCAATGTATCAGGGTGGTGACCAAAATAGTGAGCAGAATGGCATGTAATAACCTAAACCATGCCATTTCACGCTTTCCATTCAATACACTCTGGGGCTGTAAAAATCTTCAAAAATAAATATTCTGGTCAAAAATTCTTTCAAATATCTTTCCGACAAGTTACAGATTACCAAAGAATCATCGGGTGCTTAGGCATGCAATATTGTAAAGTTGATGTTTGAAACAACGCCAGGCCTAGCCATCTCCCATACAAAATATTCAGAAACTGCGCCAAGCCAAATGTACCAACCACAGCTCTCTTCACGGTTCCTCAACGAGTCCAGATACAGAGTTCTAAAGAGTAGGAAAGTAAAATTTAGGGAATTATTGCACAAATGGGTGAATATTGAGCACAAATTGCCTCACTAAATCAGTGGCTAGAAGGTTGTGGATATGGATATTCTGGGTGGGAAACCGTTACACTGCTCATCATTTTTATCGCCTGCCTCGTACTTTTCGTATGGGAACCTCATATAAATCAGAGGTATCATAGCACACCTTCTGTTCACCAGAATTCTGTTGAGGATTGCACCATGTGCATTGGGAAATAGGGCTTGCTGCTTATAAAAGATACTATCTCGATCGCTCTAAAGATTTTGGCAGGTGTTGAAGGAAGAACTCCAATCAACCAAGTTGAGATTTTGTGAAGAGAAAATACCCATATTTAGCGAAAAATTTGGGGGGGGTGCCGACGACGACTTGTTGCCAAGACCGTAGTTAGTATATCCAAGAGTAAAATGATTGGCGCAGATATCCGTACGACGGGCTAGCTTATATTAAATTTGCTAACTGCATTGAGCAGGGCCAGAGACAAGGCAGAGGGTGAGAGAGCAGATTGCAGGGTTTGCTCTTTACGTTCGCCGGAGACCTTTGAAGGCGTGAATAGAAGCGAAACTCGGAGGTGTGGGAGAATTATCCAGTTTTTTCTTTTTGCGTTTCTTTGTCTCTCATACGAAAGGGACATGTCATGCAGTGGAACATCCAACCGGGGTATCTGCAAAGAGCTAAATTCTGGCCTGGAAGGTGGGGTCCCCTCTGGATGTTCCGGTTGGTGTGGGGAAGGTCCGCCGCCGTAAAAAACAGTAGGCAGCTCGAGTAAGAACTAAGCGGTCTTTGGTGTGTCCTGGCTGGGCTCACGAACCGAACCAAGGTTTGTACAACTGGGGGGACCTATTAACCGGAACATACAGGGATATATTTGGTTGGTTTTCCTTGACTAACTGTTCCATGCATTCTTGCCGGACCTAGTAACTGGTAAGGGTATTTAAAGTCACTGATCACGAATCTACGTTAAAAACGGCATCAGAAGACCGAGTCCGCTAGTCCTGGAGGAGAGCCGAGAGGAGCTGGCTTGCCTCCTGACACCTGGTTGGGGGTTCGCAATTCCCATGGTAATCCCAAGTTTAGTTTTCAACCTCATGCCTAATATTACCACTGCTCCTTTACGTGATGCGGTTCTGAGTAATATTTTTGCTTTTCTTCCCCACTCTTTGTTGAGGAGAAAATATCTTACACCCAAAACTTGAGGCTCTACTCTGCGCTTATTTAGTTGTATCGGGTTAGAGTGTCCGATAATTCCTCAACAATCTGTAACTGCCCCACAATGTGCTGAATGGAAAGCATGAAGTGGCATGGTTCGGGTTGCCACATGCTATTCTCCTCACCATTTTTGTCGCCAGCCTCGTGCACTCAGCCCCCGCTATCCCTGACCACTAAGGTCCAATGAATCTGTCTAGCACACCGAGCGATCCGGCACAACTGGTCAGGCCTTGGTCTGAAGAAATTCAGAACTTACTGAGATTCATATGGGATAGAGGGGTGTGAGTGTAACCATACCCATACCTCTAGTCATCCAGCTTGAGCCGCAAGGTTCATAGCAATATATTCCCTCTTCTCCCAGCTACACCGAGGCCTTGGTTATCCTACCCTTGGCCCGGATTTCAAATTGTCGGAAAAAATCCCCTCCAGGTTTTGCCAGCCCGCATCATGAAGAGGATCTCTGATGAAAACAGGTGGGTCCAGCCTTCTTTGGTTCGCTGGAGCTTCCTCAGAGTGATATTACTTAGAAAGCTAATGGCTGGTTGACGATTACCTTAGTCAAAACCCTTACATCGATAGACTAGCTAGACTTATACGCAATGCGGTTAAAAAGCCTCCAAAGCAAACCGAATTCGCTTCCCCCCGCCGGCGGCCTGTGGGCACTGATTCACTAACAAACCAGGCGGGCAAGGAAGAATTCCCAAAGCCCAGGCAGGACCAAAAGGCTAGCCTCTTTGCCCAGTCTCTATCTTCGTCCCCATACTCGGATAGCTTTGGCTTTAAGGCTACAAATATCGACCGCACCGCACTCGCCTACGATGACCAGGATTTAGGTTACGATGACTACTACGAGGGCGGGGCCCTCAGCGACAGGTACTCACCCCTACGCAACCTCCCACCCCCACCTCCACCCCCTCTGGCAAACACCATCTTCACCCCCCGCGTGAAGTCGCTGGAGCGTCCCCGCGGCTCTCCTATGTTTCTACCTAAAACCACCAGGTTCCGTCAAGTGGGACCCACAGGTAGGTGCCCACACTCCAGCATGAGAGTGAGAACCTAATGTCTCATCTGGAAGACCCGAACTCGCCACTGCCTGATTCCCCAGCGCCCGAGCCTAGAGCGGTGGGCACCCATCGTGCTCCTATTCGAGAGCCACCAGCTTGGAGGTTGGATTACATAATCGGCACTGGCGCCTATGGAACTGTTTTCCTGGAGAACGTCCATCTACCTGGAATGCAATCCCCTGAATTATGGGCTGTGAAGAGGATACCACAAACCCTGCCAAACTTCACTTTCAAGCGGTACCAAGCGGAGATCAAGAATTTACGAGCCTTGGCGCGAGTAAGTTTTACCCAGACTTGTACCCTTTCAAAACCGGCATCCGGTTCAATTTAAGTCATATCTTGTCTAACATGTTATCAGCACGAGTGGTTCGTCAAATTCAACTCTACTTATCAGGACACACACTACATGTACATTGCTATGGAGTATATCCCAATGGGGGATATGTCACAGAGCTTCGCGGATAGTTACCGGTGGAACGAAAATGATACCAAGGTTGTAATCAAGCAGCTGCTCCACGGATTAGCCGTGATGCATAAAGAAGAGATCACACATCGCGATCTGAAACCCGAGGTCTGTGCTCCCCTCTCCTAAACCAGCTTTGTCAAAACCTAATAGTCAATAGAACATATTCCTCTGCCTTCCAGAGAATCAGACCCATGTTCTCCGTGTTAAAATCGGTGACTTTGGTACATCAAAGCGCGTCCCACTCTCTAACGCTTCCACATACCTGAAAACCACCACCGGCACACATGGCTACATGGCACCCGAAGTGCATGACACATCGACACCGAAGACCGACAAGGTAGACATCTGGTCCCTTGGATGTGTTTTGTATAGGATGTTCACCGGTAATCTTATATTCAATGATCCCTTCGAGGTCTTGAGATATGCCCTAACCGCATCCTCCTCACCCCTCCCGCTTGACAACATTGGCCTCAGTATCTCCTGTGTGTCCTTCCTCCGTGACATTCTGCAACCAGTTCCAGAGGATCGGCCGAGTGCCGAGGATTGTCAAAAGAAATCCTGGATCACGAACGAAGTTGCAGGACCAGAGTACTCTATTGGAAAGGATCTCTACTCAAGGTTGTCGAAGATAAACTACCGAGCGCCTAATATGCATTCATTCCCGGATATGGTCGCCAATCGGGCAGCGGGCAGCAGTTCACAATGAGAACCCTTGGTTGCTATTAGACAGTCCAGAGGGGAGGCTGTATCCAGGGGACGAGCTTCCTGTCTAATCTTTTTCCACACGCCATCCTTCCCTTCCCCGGCTCTCGGACAAGTCAATCATGCGCGAACAATTTGAAAGTTTGTTCCCTTGGAACCCCCAACCGCTGAAATGGGGACTCCGGCACCGGCGGTTGAACACCGGCCTTTTTTAGATTTCCTTTTTCTATCTTCCATATTTCACTTTTTTTTTATCCGGGCTTGAGTTTTGCTATAAATCGTGTTTCTTTTCAGATGCCCCACACCGCGCATAACTTAATTTGCTCACTGTCGGGTTTGGAATTCCCTTGTTGCTTGTCTGTAGCCGTTCCCGGGTTCACTATATATTCACCCTCTCCGGGGCGTGATGGCCAGCGTGTTTTTTTTAGTTTCCTTTGGCCAGGCAGACTGTTGTGGGAAGTTTTTTTGTCTTTTTGACTAGCGTTGGATAAGTTTTCTATGCCTTAAATAAAGGGTTATAATATAAGAAATAGAAATAAAAATTTTCTATTAGCGTGCCCTCTTTACCCGATACCCATACGATAGCTGGCTATTATTATTACTACAGTCCTTTACCACCTTATTCGTTTCGAATGCAGTACTTAGGCTACCCACACCTTTCTTCTGCCCATTTGCTACTTGCCTCTTTCAACTTCCTAAAGCATGGTGTGTAGGGAGGAGTTTGTACTATTGAAGTAGTATCGATACTAAGTCCTTGTTGCCAAAATTTCATGAAAATTAATCTATGAAAATGTTGTTGATGTGTGTGTTCGCTGGGACCAGAAAAGAAGCTTGATTTTCTAAGGAAGCGGAGAGCGTGCTATTTATGCTCTGCAACAAGAACACATATCCACTTCAAGAAAACAAAGGAAGACAAAAGAAAAATCTAATGCGCATAGAGTTACATCAATGATTGACTGATTGAGCAGAGAAATAAATGAAAAGATCCAAAACAGATGAATGGAGCTTAAACTCTGACGGCATTGAAGTGAAACTAGTATGAACTAGGAAGTACAGTCGTACTCAAGAAGATAAAGAGTACATATCCGAAAGTATAAGTTCAATAATGCGCAGCTTAGCAATTGTGAAAGTAAAAGAAAAACGAAGGAAGCGAACAAGAGTAAAAGAAGAACTACTCCTGTACGGCGGATAAAACTAAGTCCAACAAATGTTGCGAGTGATGTCCCATGACCCACTTCCATTTCAACGAAATTGTAAGATATTGGTGACAGAAGCCTCAATGGCTGATTTCGAGCATTCATAACTCACCTCAAAGCAATCTAGAATTGCTAAAATGAATTCCATGCTGTAGATAATTCCCTCCTCCTCTCCTTCCTAGGCACAAATTATGAGAATTTTTCCACTCCACCGTGACGGCTGAGGGCTTGGGAAATAGATTGGATGTTGCTGCAATGTACCTTTCGTACTATCATACTAGTATACGGGATCCTCATATAAATTAGCGGTATCATATCACACCTTTTGTTCACCAGCATTCTCTCTAGCATTGCACCATGCGCATTAACTAACAGAGCTTGCTACTTATAAAAGATACCATCTGGATCGCTCTAAAGACATTGGCAGGTGTTGAAAAAAAAAAAAGTTCCAATCAAAAAAGTTGAGATTTGGTGAAGGGGAAATACCCATATTGAGTGAAAAATTAGGGGGGGGGGGGGTACCGATGACTTTTGTCGCCAAGACCGTAGTTATTATATCCAAGAGTACAATAATTAGCGCGGATATCCGTACGATGGGCTAGCTTACGATTAAACTGGCTAACTGCCCTGCACGGGTGCTACAGAGAAGGCAGAGGCTGGGGGAGCAGATTGCGGGATTTCCTCTCGGGGCTACTTCGCCGGAGGCCTTTGAGAGCATGAATAGAGGCAAACCTCGGAGGTGTGGAAGCATGATCCAGTTTTTATTTTGCGTTCCTCTATCTCCGATATGAAAGGGACATGGCATGCGGTGGAATGATGAAACTAATGGAAAGCACGGAAAATGAACAAAACGAAAAGAGCGATCACGACGGACAGTAAGGGGAGCGATCAAGTGAGGGAGAAGCGGTAGACTAGATGGCTGGCTGCTCTCTCTCTAGCTGCGGACAAGCCTGGAGATATATCTCTCCATCTAACTAACAATGACAAGGCACTCCCGAAACTCAACGCAATCTAAAGAAACACACGCAGCTAACTAACCCTGATCCTGAATGATCACAAACAATCTATCCGCATCCAAATACCGCAACCCATGATCCTAAAGCCTCTGCCGTAGTGCTGGTGTGCCCTCTCCCGTATATCTAGTGACAAAGGGTGTGAAAGAAACCATAAACCAAATATCCGATACCTCATACCCGACGGCCAAACACATCAACAAACCCATAAAGGAAATATCCTATGCCTAGCGGCATAGGATGTGGAAACAACAACCCACGGGAAAATACCTAACCGCAAAACCCTCTAACCGCATGCCCTATAGGCAATCCAACATGGAACACCCAACCGGGGTATCTGCGGAGAGCTCAATTCTGGCCCCGGAAGGTAGGGTCCCCTCTGTATGTTTCGTGGTGTGGCGAAGGTTTGCCGCTGTAAAAAACAGTAGTCTCGAGTAGGAACTAAAGAGGTCGTTGGTGTGACATGGCTAGGCTCAAGGACCGAACTAAGGTTGATACAAGGGGGGGAACCTATTAACCGGAACATACAGGGATATATTTGGCTGGTTATCCTTGAATAACTGTTCTATATCCTCTTGCCGGACACTATAACTGGTGACTGGTAAGGGTATTCTAAGGACTACTGATGGTGAATTCGCATTAAAAACGGCCTCAAGAAACCGAATCCGCTAGGGCTCGAGAGAAGCCAAAATGAGTTGGTTTGCCTCCTGGTACCCGGTTGAAGATTCAAAATTCCCATGGCAACCCCAGGCTCAGCTTTCAACCTCATGCTTAGCATTACTGCTACTCATCTACAAGATGGTGATACCAATTTCAACAGACAGATTCGCGCTGCTATGCAGTGGCTACCCACTCATGTGCCGGAATTGACTGACAGCGCCCGAGCGCATAAATCAAAGTTAGAGGTCTGAAGACAGAAGCATTGGCAGCCATGCCCGAGGCAACACCGGAGGGTAGCAGGGAACACTGACATATACTTCTTTCTGCAAAGGAGTTTTCTTCCCTCTTGAATAATCGCTATGAGTTCCGACTTCCTGCTTCTGGCCTTCCCTCGGGCGTGGGGCGCTACCAGTCAAATGCACTGAAAGTGGCTCAGCAGCTGCTGATTGCCTATATTTATCCCAGAGAAGCCTCAGGTGGCGATTTTGTTTGGTCTGCAAAGTGCCTGACGGTCTGATGGCGAGACGGTCTGATGGCGGCTTTGATAAGATGTACTAAATACAGTAAGGATTTGCGCTTAAAAGAGAAAAAAAAGAACTACTAAGGAAAGCGAGAAATTTAAAGTAGAAATCTAGCAAAAGAAAAATAAAGAAAAGCTGGCTAGGGAGCGGGCAATAAAAGAGGGCCTGATATTTACTCCTTCTCCTTCTTGTGTTTCCTCCTTTTCTGAATGGGTTGTCGTGCCTTCTCTTTTGAATGCAAATCCTTACTGTATTCAGTATATCTTATCAAAATCGCCATCAGACGGTCATGCACTTTACATTGAGCCCCTTCCACTCTGCACCTGCAGACCTTGATTCGCGCATCAGGGTCTTTTACCCTGTGGACTGTCGTTAAGTCGGCTATAATGCGCTTCTAAGTAATTTTTTGCTTTACTTCCACACCGCTTGTTAATGAGAAAATATTTTACAAGGTTACACCTAGAACTTGAGGCTCTACTTTGTGCTTGTTGTGTTGTATGGGGTTAGGGTTCTCTCCCCGAGGGGTTGACCCCACAGTGCGCCTATCTCACCCCGTTGCCCCAGACCTGTCCAGCAGAGCGAGCGATCCAAGATAACTAGTCAGGCTTTGGTGAAGCGAAATTCAGAACTTACTGAGATCCATACGGGACAGCGAGGCACCCCGATTATCGAGATCCGGGACAGCGGGTGGTGTGTGTAACCATACCTATACCTCTGGCCATCCAGCTCGAGTCGCAAGGTTCATCGCAATATACCCTATTCCCCCGGTAATATACCGAGGCCTTAGCTATCCTACCCTAGGTCCGGATATTCAATTGTCAGAAAAAATTCCCTTCACGGATTGCTAGCCCGTATCCGGAACACGATGTCCAGCAGCCGCAGGTGTGTCAGGCCCTCTTCAGTTCGCTAGCGCCTCCTCAGAGTGATATCTCCTAGAAAGCTAATGGCTAATCGGCATTTACATCACTAGAATAGTTAGGCAGAGGAATAAACTTCCTGATAGAGATCTCGCTCGCATGATGAGGAGCGCTGATCAACAAACAGACCAGACCGGCACGAGAGAACTCCGAAAACCAAGGCAGGACCGAAAGGCTATCCCCTCAACCGTAGTTGACCCGTCATCTCCCGAATCAACCCTCTCACATTCTTATATTGTCACAAATACCGACCCCACCACCACCCTCCAAGATGACAGCGGCTTCCACTCCTCGCCCGCTGACAGATCCCCGTTCCCTCACCACCGCTTCTACCATCACCCCAATTATATGCTTCCCCTCATTCCCTACACCCCCCGCTACCCTATCCCCGCATCCCCCCAAACCGCCGATTTCCATCATGCGGGACCCACAGGTATGCACCCACTCTCCTGACTGATAGTGAGAGTCTAACATCTGATCTAGACCACCCGGGCCTGCCGCCGCCTCCTAACTCCCCATCACCCAAGCCTGAAGCAGTGGGCGCCCATCGTGCTCCTGTTGGAGAGCCACCAGCTTGGAGGTTGGATTACATAATCGGCACTGGTGCCTATGGAACTGTATTCCTGGAGAAGGTCCATCTACATGGAATGAAGTCCCCTAAGTTATGGGCTGTGAAGAGGATACCACAGACCTTGCCAAACTTCACTCCGAAGCGGTATCAAGCTGAGATCAAGAATTTACAAGCATTAGCAAGAGTGAGTTTTGCCCAGACTTGTATGTTTTCATAACCGGCATCTGGTCTAATTTGGGTCATGTCTTGGCTGACGTGTCGTCAGCACGAATGGTTCGTCAAACTCAACTCTACCTATCAGGACACACACTATATGTACATTGCTATGGAGTATATCCCAATGGGGGATATGTCACAGAGCTTCGCGGATGGCTACCGGTGGAGCGAAAGTGATACAAAGGTTGTAATCAAGCAGCTGCTCCACGGATTAGCCGTGATGCATAACGAAGGGATCACACATCGCGATCTGAAGCCCGAGGTCTGTGCCCCCCCGCTCCTAAACCACCACTGTGAAAACCTAATAGTCACTAGAACATATTCCTCTGCCTTCCAGAGAATCAGACCCATGTTCTCCGTGTTAAAATCGGTGACTTTGGTACATCAAAGCGCGTCCCACTCTCTAACGCTTCCACATACCTGAAAACCACCACTGGCACACAAGGTTACATGGCGCCCGAAGTTCATGACACATCGAAACCGAAGACCAACAGGGTGGACATCTGGTCCCTCGGTTGTGTCTTGTATAGAATGTTCGCGGGGGGTCTCTTATTCAATGACCCTTTCGAGGTATTGAGGTACGCCCTGGCCGCATCCTCCTCACCTCTCCCGCTTGGCAACATTGGCCTCAGTACCCCCTGTGTCTCCTTCCTCCGCGATATTCTGCAACCAATTCCAGTGGATCGACCAAGTGCAGAGGAATGTCAGAAGAAAGCCTGGATCATGAGCGAAGTTCCAGGACCAGAGTACTCTATTGGGAAGGATCTCTACTCAAGGTTGTCTAAGCTAAACCGCCGAGCGCCTAATGTGCATTCATTCCCGGATATGGTCGCCAATCCGGCAGCAGTTCGGTACACATGAGAATCCTGGGTCGCTATCGGGCAGCCCAGAGGGGAGGCTGTGCCCAGGGGACAAGCTTTCTACTTAACCTCTTCCCACATACCACCCTTCACTTCCCCGGCCCTCGGACAAGTAATCATGCACGGACACTTTGAAAGAATGTTCCCTTGGAACCCCCAACCGCCCAAATGGGGATCTCGGGTCCTCCCACGCATGGCCACAGGCTTTTGTTGATTTCCTTTTTCTATGTTCCATACCCCACTTTTACCTATCCGCGCTCAAGTTTTACTATAAATCGTGTTTTTTCTCCCATGCCTCTATACCGTGCACAACTTCATTTACTCACTGTCAAATTCAAGATTCCCTTGTTGCTTATCTACAGCGATTCTCGGGTTCATTATATCCACCCCCTCCTTAAACTAGTTTTTTCCACCCCGGGGCGTAATGGCGAGGGTGTTTTTTTTTAGTTTCATCCAATGAGGCAGACTGTTGGAAGTTTGTTTTGTCTCCTTTGACTAGTGCTAGATAAGTTTTCTATACATTAAATAAATAATCGAAAGGTTTTATAAAAAATAAAAACATTAAAATATCAACACCAAGTCCGGGTTGCGAAAGTTTAATGGCATCTGTCGGAAATCTTGTATGTGAAATGAGGGAGGGTAGAGGCTCGCTGACTGAGAGCTGTATGACTTGTAGAAGGAGGTTCGGAGTTGTCTGATACCTCTTGTACATTGCGAACTGGGTGCCGGGCCATGGAATTTGTACCCATGAGAGGGATCTATATATAGGGCCAATATCCTGGGTGCCACTATTCCCCGCAGGACATACTTCCGTCACATGAAGCATTTTTTTCCACCATCTATGAAAATGTTCAGAGTGATCTCCCATGACCCGCCTACAATGACAAAGAAACTGTACGATCTTGGCGACAAAAGCCTGTCGGGACCTCACCCCCACTTTATACACTAAAATGGCTGATTTTGAGCGCTTACAACCCATGTAAAAGCAGTCTAGAATTTTAACATCAACGCTAAAGTGTACTACAAGTAATTCCCTAACCTTGCTTGGTAGAAATTATAAGAACTTTTCCACTGCACTGTGAGGGCTGAGAGCTTGAGATCAAGATTGGACATTGTTGCACGATATGATACCCCTTGTATAGGAACCTTATATAAAACTAGAGGTTCCTTTTGTTCACCAGCATTCTCTTTGGAATTGCACATGGGCATTAACTAACAGATCTTGTTACCTACGAAAATTAACACCCAGATCACTCTAAAGGCTCCAGCAGGTTTAGAAAAAAAATTCCAACCAAGGTTGAGACTTTGTGAAGCGAAAATACTCATATTTAGGGCAAAGTTAGGGGGGTACCGACGACTTTTGTCGCCAAGATCGTAGTTACTATATCCAAGAGTAAAATAATTGGCGCAGATATCCGTACGAGCAAGCTTACGATCGAGTTGGCTAACTACTTTTCGCGGGGGCTAGAGACAAGGCAGAGGCTGGGGGAGGAGATTGCGGGATTTGCTCTTGGGGTTACATTCGCGGGAGACCTTTGAAGGCGTGAATAGAAGCAGCTCAGAGGTGTGGGAGAATTATCCAGTTTTGGTTTCGCATTCCTGTCTGATATGAAAGGGGCATGGCATGTTGCTGAACGCCCAACCGGGGTATCTGCAGAGAGCTAAACCCTGGCCCCGGGAGGTGGGGTCCCCTCTGTATGTTCCGGCTGGTGTGGGGAAGGTTTGCCGCTGTAAAAAACAGTGGTCTACTCAAGCAGGAACAAAAGTGGTCTTTAGTGTGACATGGCTAGACTCAAGAACCGAACCAAGGTTGATACAAGGGGGGGACCTATTAACCGGAACATACAGGGATATATTTGGCTGGTTATTCTTGAATAACTGTTCTATATCTTCTTGCCGGACCCTATAACCGGCAACAAGTAAGGATATTCGAAGTACCACTGATGGTGAATTCGCATTAAAAACGGCCTCAAGAAACCGAATCCGCTAGGGCTGGAGGGAAGCCAAAAAGAGTTGGTTCACCTCCTGATACCCGGCTGAAGATTCGCAATTCTCATAGCAACCCCAAGCTTAGTTTTCACCCTCATGCTTAACATTACTACTGCTCATCTACACAATGGAGAGAGCAATTTCAACAAACAGATTTCTGCTGCTATGCAGTGGCTACCCACTCATGTGCCGGAATTGACTGACAGCGCCCGAGCGCATAAATCAATGTTAGAGGTCTGAAGACAGAAGCACTGGTAGCCATGCCCGAGGCAACACGGGAGGGGAGCAATGAACACCAAATGACACAAACTTCTTGCTGCAAAGGAGTTTCCCTCCCTCTTAAATAATCGCTATGAGTCCCGACTTCCTGGTTCTGACCCTCTCCAGCGTGGGGCGCCACCAGCAAAATGCACTAATAGTGGCTCAGCAGGTGCCAACCGCCTACATTTATCCCGGATAAGCCTCAGGTGGCGATTTTGCTTGGTCTTTTCGGTGAGCCCATCCCTCTTTGCCCCTGCAGATCTCTATTCGCGCATCAGGGTCTTTCCCCTATCGACAGTCTTTCAGTCAGTTATAATGCGGTCCTAGGTAATTTTTTGCTTGACTTCCACACCGCTTGTTAATGAGAAAATATCTTGTATCATACATACCGCTACCCAAAACTTGAGGCTCTATCATACTTCGCGCTTGTTGTGTTGTAGCGGGTTAGGGTTCTCCCCCTGACGAGGGGTTGAATTAAGTTAACCCCACAGTGCGCCTAGTACCGTACACTCGCACCCTGCTCTCCCAGACCGTCAAAATTCGAAGAATCCGTCCGGCACACCCAGTAATTTGAGACCCCTGGTCAGGTTTTTGGTCTAAAGAAATTCAGAACTTGATAGGATTCATACGGGACAGCGAGGTATCCCGATTATCGAGATCCGGGACAGCGACTGGTTATCCAGCTTGAGCCGCAAGGTTTGTCGCAATATACGGCACTTATAAGTTACCCTATTTTCCCAGTTATCAGGAACACGATGTCTAATGATGACAGGTGTGTCAGGCCTTCTCCGGTTCGCTAGTGCTCCTTCAGAGTGGCATTGCCTAGAAAGCTAATGGCTCACTAACGATTACCTTAGTCAAAGCCATCTTACCAATCGAGCCCATATCCTTTTCGAATCGGTCGCGTCTACTCGCGACATCACGTTGACGGCGAGCGCAATCGAGCTTCCGGACTCAACCCCCTCACATCATTCTGATGCCACAAATGCCGACCCCACCACAACCCCTCAGGATGAGCACTTCTGGTCTTGGCACGACATGATCTTCGACGCTGACGACTCTGACGACTCTATCCCTGAGTCCACCTCTTCCGCCCACCATCACTACCCTGTTCCTGCACCAGCCACAACCACTAGCTTCAATGACTTGGGATCTGCAAGTAGGGGCCAACACTCCTACATGATAGTGAGAGCCTAACGTCTCGTCTAGGCTTCGGGATCCCGCCGCCTCCTCCGCCCGAGCGCGAAACAGTGAGAGTCCATTGTGCCCCTGCCAGAGAACCACCAGCTTGGGCGTTGAATTACAAAATCGGCACGGGTGCCTGCGGAACTGTATTCCTGGAGAAGGTTCGCCTACGTGGAATGAAGTCCCCTGAGCTATGGGCCGTGAAGATGATACCACGGGCCTTACCAAACTTCACTTCGAAGCGGTATCATGCTGAGATCAAGAATTTAGAGGCATTGGCAAGGGTAAGCTTTATCCGGACTCTCATCGTTTCATAACCGGCATTGGTCTCTTTCGGCTCACCTCAAGTCTTTCATAACCTGTGTACAGCACGAGTGGTTTGTCAAATTCAACTCTACCTATGAAGACACTCACTACCTGTACATCGCTATGGAGTATATGCCTATGGGGGATATGTCGCAGAGCTTTGCGGATGGCTATCGGTGGAACGAAAGTGATACTAGGGTTGTAATCAAGCAGCTTCTCCACGGATTAGCAGTAATGCATAGAGAAGGGATCACACATCGCGATCTAAAGCCCGAGGTCTGTGCACCTCCTCTCCCAAAGCAATGCTACCAGAACCTAACAGTCACTAGAACATATTCCTCTCCCTTCCAGATGATCAGACCCATGTCGTCCGTGTTAAAATCGGTGACTTTGGTGCCTCGAAGCGCATCCCACCCTCTGGCGCCTCCACATATCTGAAAACCACCACTGGCACACAGGGTTACATGGCCCCCGAAATGCATGACACATCGAAACCGAAGACTAACAGGGTAGATATTTGGTCCCTTGGGTGTGTCTTGTATAGGATGTTCGCCGGCAAACTTTTGTTCAATGACCCCATGGAGGTATTGAGATATGCCCTGACAGCGCCTTCCTCGCCCCTATTGCTTGATAACATAGGCTTCAGTATCCCCTGTGTCTCCTTCCTCCGTGACATTCTACAACCGATTCCAGAGGATCGACCGAGTGCCGAGGATTGTCAGAACAAGGCTTGGATCATGAACGAGGTTCTAGGTCCAGAGTACTCTATTGGAATGGATCTCTACACAAGGTTGTCTGAGATCAATCACCGAACCCCTAATGGGCATCCATATTGGGATGTGGTTACCGATCTGGCAGTAGATAGCAGTTCCATACAAGTACAGGTGGAAAGACGGTCGAAATCACATAAGACGCGGCGCCGACCGAGTCAGTTTCTTCCCTAGTTCCTACGGGCTATCATCTCTCCTTCTTTCCTCTCACCGCTCGTCGGAGATGCTATTCATGGACGAACAATTCGATATCACATCCTCGCAGCCCCAAACTGCCGAAACTGGGATCTCAAATTCTCTCATAGTTGTATTTCCTTTTTCTATATTCCCGGTTTCATTTTTACATACCTGGGCCTGAGTTTTACTATAAATCACGTTTTCTATCTAAGCTTTGTCATTGATATACTCAGTGCGCATAACTTAATCTGCCTACTACTAGGCCCAGGATTCCCTTGCTGTCTCTCTGTAGCTGTTCTCGGGTTCACTGTATTCAGTCTTGTTTTGTTGTGCTAGTTTTTTATACTTAATTGCAAGAGGGCTTCCTCATGAAGCTATTGCTAGAGGCTTCTTCTCTCTGCTTAGGCTAGTACTGTATAGGTTTCTCATATCTTAAACCCATCAGAGCCATAGGTAAAACAAAGAAAAATGACAATCAAGAGACCTTATTGACTTCTTACCTATTAGATAGATTTCTAAGATTATGTAAGGAATTAAATGCTATCTTGATTCACATACTCCCGCGGCCGAGTTGAAGTTGGACACCCAAAGGCGTGGGAATTGCCGGGGCAATAACACACCAATGCCGGGCGACATAATTAATAATCATATACGATATAAAGGGAAAAACTCTACGCAATTGATACTCATACATGACCAGGCAAACCATCGTTTACCAATTTTAACCAGAATCTAGCCATTGAAATTATTATTTGCAGCATACAGTATGACCCTCTGAAGCTTCTCATGAAATGATTCACACTCCCGACTAATCTCAGCTTGAGGAAGAGCTTCCCATGTCTCTACATGTGTATTTTTAGCACCCTCCACCACTACCCACCCCCCGCCTATAAATTTCCAGGTAGAAATAGCATCCTTTTCATACTCTCAGATACACTCTATCTGGTTTGGATCAGGAGATTTAGAGGGCCAATCTACTCTAGTAAGTATACTTTAAGCTGGGGGATATGCTTACCTAGCAATGATGTATTTCATATCCAATCAACTGATCTTCTCATATAGTATATGGAATCACTTGGCTCAGCTTGGTACTCTAGATATGGCCATTTATTGGCTGGGGGATGACTGGGGGTAGTGTGGAAAACTCGGTAGAAGAGCGGAGGTCAAGTGGTGGATTTTTCTTCGGTTGATGGGAATTGTTCCTTCATCATCACCCTTCATCCATTTCCGAGAGCTGATCACTGCGGTTTATCATAACCAATAGTATACGGCATTCAGTTCAACCTATCAGCTTCAGTTTCTTTTGTCTTCCTCTTACCGGTGGTCTGCCCTGGAAGCCTCCCATTCAAGATTGCCAATACCCGCAAAACAACGTCCGAGTACCGTACCAGCACAATCTTGGTGACAAAAGCCGTCCGCACCCCCCCCCCCTATTTTGCACCCAACCGTCCGATGTTGAGAACTCGTAACTCATCTAAAAGCAATCTAGAATTAACAAAATCAGTGCCATGGTGTAGGTATTTCCCTGGACTCTCTGGGTAGAAATTATGAGAAGCTTCCTCTCAACTGTGCTGGCTGTGAGCCTGGATCTAGACTAGATAGTGTTGAGATGTACTTTGTAGAGGAACCTCATATAAAATTAGCGGGGCCTTTTGTTCACCAGCATTCTCCCTGGAATTGTACCATGGGAATTAACTAACCGGACCTGCCACTTATGAATGATAATACCTGGATCACTCTAACGGCTTGGATGGGTTTTGGAAAAAAAAATTCCAATCAATAAAATCGAGATCCTGTGAAGTGAAAATACCCGTATTTGGTGTACAATCGGGGGGAGGGGGATGCCGGCGACATTTGTCGCCAAGATCGTAGTTGCTGCATGCAGGAGGAGAATTATTGACACAGATACCCTATGACGGCCTGGAATACGGTGGAACACCCAACCGGGGTATCTACAGAGAGCTAAATTCTGGCCCCGGAAGGTGGGGTCCCCTCTGGATGTTCCGGTTGGTGTGGCGAAGGTTTGCCGCTGTAAAAACAACAGTAGCCAAGTCGAGTAGGAACAAAGGCGGTCTTTAGTGTGACCTGGCTGGGCTCACGAACCGAACAAGGGTTGGTACAAGGGAGGGAACCTATTAACCGGAACATACAGGGATATATTTGGCTTGTGATCCTGGAATAATTGCTCCATATCTTCCTGCTGGACCCTGTAACTGGTAAGGGTATTCAAAGTCACTGATGGTGAATTCGTGTTAAAACCGGCCTCAAGAAACCGAGTCCTGTCCGGCAATAAGAACACGATTGTTATCAAGAGTAAAAGAAGGAAGGATGGAAAGTTGGATTGCGGTGGTAGAGTGAGATGTTATCTGGTGGGTGGGGGTGAATCGGCCAATTGATTGAGAAGAAAGAAATTCCTTTGAAGCTGACATGGCGGAATAGAGCACTTCGATCCTGCTTGAACGTAGCCCTTTCACTTTTGGTCTTGTGATCAATATCAAGACTGAATGATCTGAAACAGAAAAATTCTCAACAAAGTGCACTGAGCCTCATTTCAAAAAAGTCCAGTATTGCAATTTATCGGAAATCATGGGTTTCTATCTCGACTATGAGTCTGAGTCATGTGGGTGTTAAAAATACGAGATTTCTCACCCAAAATAACTGTCTTGACCAATCTCAGGTAATGTACCTGGTTAGGGATTTCATAGCCATGGGCCGCCTGAGTGGTTATTTATTAGCAAAATTAAGTATACATCAACCAACAGGAAAACCTTTGACCGTGACAACAATACTCTCCCCCTGACCCCACTGTGATGAAAATCAAACAAGACTATATAAAATGAGCCTGTACCAATAGAAAACCCACTCTCGGGCCACAACAACAAATGATTTATTTTGGCTTAGCCACCTAGCTAGCCATCTAGAGTATATATTCAGCAGTTCAGAAAATATTATTTACCATCTAATGACCTCTGTAGCACATTTTATGTGAAAAAATCTGTAAATTTGAGAAACTCACTTTTTTCCATGTAAAATAAGCTTAGCTTCTTGGGATTTTATAGTATGAAAAATTATGTTGTGAAGTCAACTCCTTGTTACACTATTTCAGTTTGAAGTTGGTTGCATTTATTTGCCACTCTCCTATTTCCTATACTGGTGTTACATGCTACCAATATCCTTTGCTTATATAATACAAGCGATATGCTATGATGGCTGTATTACAAGGAAAAGACAATAGGAAATGTAATTAAAATTACTGTGTGTATTTAAGTATTGATTCAAACATCAATTAAGTATACAGTAATATAGAATCTTGTCTCTTTGGCTATTAAATTTCATATTATTATACTATGAAAGAAGATCAGTTGGTAAAGACAGAAAGAATCAAGCATTCAGGTAATGTGAATAGATCCAATTCATCTATAACTAATACAGCTTTGGAGAAAATGGAAGAGAAGACTACTGAGAAGGTGCTTGCAAGAGATAAGAAGGTATTGACAAATGTTTCTAAGAGAAGGGGTCGTCCACCTGGGTCCAAAATAACAATGCACAGAAAACTAGATAATTAGGCCTAATTCTAAAATCTTCTTTTATAGCATAAAGGTATTAGTGTTGCAGTAAATTTTACATGTGTTTAATTAATATTTGAATTTTTCTTGAATGGGTAGTAGTGGTTTATAGTTTGTCAATTCATAAAAGTGATGTTTTCTCCAAACATTTTTTATCGGTCATGTTGGTTGCCTTGGACTTTCCCACCTTGAACCATAATGCCCCATGCTTGAATTTCTATTGGTACAGGCTCAAATGTAAATACATAGTAGAATAGATAGTAGAGCTAGTAGTAGGGATTAATACTTGATCCAGAAAAATATCTTTCCAAGAGGTTGAAAATAAAGGGCAATGAGGTGAATTGCGCTGTGGTTGATACCTTATTTACTGTGTGGCTTATTTTGTGATGGTATCAGATAAAGGAAGACATAGCTGACAAGCAAATTTTCATGAGGGGGAAGTGATAATATTGTAGTACTGGTACAGGTATTTGTGTTGAAAATCAAAAATCCTAGTCATCCCTACTTGAATTTATATATATGGGTTATTCTAGCATATGCATGAGCCTGAAGTAGTGGTGGTTGGATACGCCATGCTCGTGTTTCTACTTCACAATCGGGCTGACCAATGGCAGCTGGTCAAATGTTAAAAAGACTGATCTGCACAGCACCTGCATCAGCATTCTCTGTATCTCCTCCAGTAACCTTGCTCTCGGTTAAAAGACATTGAGATCACAACTGCCACTCCATACAGCCAAAATCAAGATTTCTTGCAGGGGGTTTGATACCGTAAAATCTCAGGTATAACGCGCTTACCTGGACTGGCCCTGCAGCGAAGTTAGACCCCCTGATTGAAGAAGAGCTTGCGAACAAGGCCAGATAACATAAACAAACCTCTCCTTACGTCCTCTTGGGCCATGGAAAGCTCTGAAAACTGCTGCATGACCAGTGGCGAGTTCGTTATACCTGAGATCTCACGGCATTATGAAATTGTGGTTGTGCTCACAAGCTTTGTTAGTTTGTCTTTGCCATAGCTAGGCCTCTGGCTGCTGAGCATGTGTTGGCCCGATATTTTTCTATTTCCCCGCGGGTCACCGCTCTCTTTAACTTAGTTCTGGATACAATCCGATAATGTTCGAGTTTTGAGTATTATGCCTCGATGGCCTCAATCAAAGAAGTGCCTTGATTACTGCATGGTCGAGGAGAGGATTAATGACCCAATTAATTTTCTTGATGGATCCTACTCAATTATGCTTGTGCCGAGTTCCAATTTAGCCTTGCAGAATATTGTTGGTATTTTAACGGTTGAAAAGTGTAGTCCTACAGTTTTCCTGTACCCAAGATATTATTCATATACCTTTGAAAAGCCGTGCTATCTCCTTCTCTCCTACTCTCTCAAATATATCCCAGAACAGGGTTCTACTAGCCTCCTAGAAAAACCACCTTCATCCAAAGTACTCGGGCACCAGGGTTGATCCGTGGATGGGATTTTGGAGGGGTGGGAACGAGGTTTGTAGGCCAAATACACATGCATTGGTATATATGTTAAAAGAGAAGAGATTCCATGGACACTTGAGAGATAATAATTCGATTTGGATTTTCCAGCCTGCTGAATGGCTACCCTCGAATATGTGGCTATCGAGCCTGCGCTAATCACCACCCCAGTGTTTACGGATTTTACCCCTGCCCCGAGTACATATATGGCTCACCACTCTCCTCCTCTGAGATCAAAACATTCAATCCCGTAGTCACCTTAGTCCTGTGTGCGACTTCCCAAACTCCTCCTCATTTTTTATCTTAGTTTCTAAATGTTGCCCCCTCTCTCCACTGGTTCACCTTGTGAACCTCACTTTCACTGGTATTGTGTAAGTTATTCATTTCTTCGGTTAACTTCTTGAAACCCTTTACTCATGCATTTCACAGAAACTATGTGGGTTTGGTCCGCAAAATCCAAGAACTCCATGCAGGCAATGTGGGGAGCAGGACTATGAGGAGCGTCAAATAAACAGTGCAAGCTTGCACAACGCATGGGTATCAACCACTACCAGAACTGCCAAAACGCAAATCCACCTCCGGAGGCCTACACTGTCACAGAAAATAATGTTGTCCAAGAGAGCTTTTTGACTTGGGATCCCTATGACCCAGACTACCAAACGAATAGTTTTTCCAAATATTGGCAAGTACCCACTTAAAATATCAGTATCTTTCCCTAGAAAGGAAGATGCGGCTAAAAAAATCGTGTGCATGTTTGAGTTGACAGAAATGGATAGCTAACAGAGAGGTTAATCTAGATTTAAGCCGGAAAGCACGATGAAGGATTACAAGGTGTCTTTGTGATTCCACTTGCGCTGAGGATGGGAAGCTTGACGGAGATGGTTTATGGTCATCTATTTCCTTTGCAATTATGCATGCAAAAGGGGTTGTACATGGGAAGAAATGGTTTAGTGTGGGAAACGGTGGAATAGGCATAATAGTTTCCTTATACTCTAAATAGTCTTATGTTTTGCTTTGCTAGTTTTCTAGGATGAGGAGCAAATGAAGTTTCGGATTATTCCTGCCCTTTTGTCTAGCCTTTGTCTAGTTCCTGTCTTTGACCGTTCCAGCATTTGCAAGTCACCCTATGATAGGTCCTCTAGCACTTCGATCGATCCATAGAAAATATCTTCAGGCTGGGAGCAAACAAGTTCCCCCAGTGGAATTAGAATATTGTCCTGTCTTAAAAATGTAGGCAGTATTTTTTATTTTTTTTGACCGGTCTATATTTTTTTGAAGACAGATTGTGCTCCAGCATGTACTACTACCAGGACATTTTAAATTTTAAATTGCGTTTTCCCTCTGAGAGTGGTATCTATTGGCTTGTATATTCCTACCGCCATTGCCTGTTATCTTTGGAGATGTTCGGGGTTCTAGCATGCCATCATTGATCACCATCGTACACTTGATTATTATGGGAGAGCTCTGCACATGACTATTATTTTATCAGTGTGGGAATTTTGGCCACTGGAGCTTAGATGAGGGATGGCACATAGCTGCAGGGGATGGTGGGGGATCGTAGGAGAGAGTGGGAGACTGAAGGGGATTGAAGGGGATTGAAGGGGACAGTGGGGAACTGTAGGTAAACATCAGCACATTGTATTCCAATACTGGTCCCTAGTTCCTCAGTCCTAGTTCATTCCATTACCCCTGCGGACCCCAGGCTTATACTCTCCTGCTCCCGGTCTCTCTCATGCACATCTGTTAGTCCCTACTACACTCCAGTTTACCCTGGTTCCCTTCTGCCATAGCGCTATACCATTTTGTTGCCCTTTAGCGGTCGCTTGTCTAGACCGCACACGAGGCGGCCCGAGCTCCTATGCCGGCTCGCCTATCGGCAAACACTAGTTTCCCTAGGAACTTAAGCCTCGACGGATCCACCTAACCTTAGGGTGTATAGGGGTGTAGTGAATGTTCGTGGATTGTTGAAAATGGTGCTACTCTCCACGCTCTCACAATACTTCCTTTGTTCAGATAGCATCCTGGAGCGCGCTTGTTTGTGGCTCTGGGTATGCGCTGAGGATCACGGCATGTGGCTCCGGCATCGGGCATAGGTTCGTGCTCGGAGATGTGTTGAGGATTCGGGCATGGGTTTGCCTTCGGAGACTCGTTTTGGCTTCGGGTATGCAGTTCGGCTTTAGGCGTTTGGTTTGTAAGTGCGGGAAAGCATTGTGAATGTAGGAATGTGCGATAGTTTTGGGATCGTGCAGCTTTCGGGAAAGCCGGGAGAAAACTGGAAGTACTGTAAGATTAGCTGGAAAAAGCTGGAAGCCCGGAGGTGGGAAAGTGTTAGTTTCCCTTTCATTTAGCCAGGAGTTCTCACGGGGAATAGAGAGACTCACATGGAGCAGTGTGGTGCCTCATGGATGGATATGGTTGGGGGGCATGAATAAAGGCAAAGCTCGGAGGTGTGGGAGCAGTATCCAGTTTTTGTTTGGCGTTCCCCTGTCTCTGATATGAAAGGCACATGGCATGCAGTGGAATACCCAACCGGGGAATCTGCAGAGAGCTAAATTCTGGCCCCGGAAGGTGGAGTCCCCTCCGGATGTTCCGGTTTGTGTAGCGAAGGTTTGCCGCTGTAAAAAAACAGTAGCAACTCGAGTACAGTAGGAATTAAAGTGGTCTTTAGTGTCCTAACTGGGCTCACGAACCGAACCAAGGTTGGTATGGTACCTTAACAAAATTAACCTTACCGTACATCAACGAACAGGAAAAACTCTAGCCATGATAACGGAACTCCTCCACTAACCCCACTATCATGAAAATCAAAAAGAAGGCATAAAAATTTAATATAAACACATAGTAGAAAGCATAGTAGGAATTAATATTTGATGCTGAGGAATATCTTTGGGTGGTGTTGAAAATGCGGGGTCGCGAGGAGAGTTGCGTTGCCATGGATCCCCCCTGTACGGTTAATTTTGTTGACGGACAAATAAGAGGGGGGGAACCTATTAACCGGAACATGCAGAGATCTATTTGGCTGGTTATCCTTGAATAACTGCTCCATATCTTCCTGCGGGCCTTGTAACTAGTAAGGGTATTCAAAGTCACTGATGGTGAATTTGTGTTAAAAACTGCCTCAAGAAACCGAGTCCGCTGGTGCTGGAGAAGATTTGGCTTATGATACATCCTAATAATTTTACCTTGCTAAAGATTCACAATTCTCATGGCAACCCCAAGCTTAGTTTTCACCCACATGCTTAACATTACCACTGCTCATCTACACGATGGAGAGAGCAATTTCAATGAACAGATCTCTACTGCTATGGAGTGGCTACCCACTCATGTGCCAGAATTAGATATCAACGCCCGAGGGCATATATCAAAGTTAGAGGTCTGAAGACAGAAGTATTAACAGCCATGCTCGAGGCAACACCGGAGGGGAGGTGGTACGATCGTGTGCTCGTATGTTGACAGGGGTTTCTGGTGTGTATTCTCTATTGGGGTTACTTGCTATGGCTCACCTTAAGTAGTGAAAACTCTGCGAGTACATGTGCAGCCCTATGTCTCCGCATATGCCGTATACCATACTATCTCGTCAAATTGGGTATCTCGGGACAGGGGTTCTTATCATCACACCAGGATGACGACTCCTAATAAAGGCTAGTAGTGAACAGAAAAGGAATAGCAGGATTGTGTTAACCCTTGTCAGTCTGAGTTAACGCAATCTCCCTATCCCTATTTTGTTCACTATCATACTAGGCCTTGGTAGGGGCTGGTGCTCATGGGGTGGCGATAGTCCCAAGATACCCAATTTGACGAGATAATACGATACATCCGTTCATGCCCTAGCCTAGAACGTTCTCTTGTCCACACTTCAGTGTTCCTCCATAAATTTACCATGTGCGCTTCCCGTTGCCTGCGCCCATCCCTGCTCCTAATACAGCATTCTACTACTGGGATATTATACTATCAGCAAGGAGCACCCAATGACACAAACTTCTTGCCTCAAAGGAGTTTTCTTCCCTCTCAAATAATCGCTATGAGTTCCGACCTCTCGCTTTCGACCTTCACTCGGGTGTGGGGCGCCATTACTCAAATGCGCTGAAAGTGGCTCAACAGATGTTAATTGAACACATTTTTTATCCCAGATACTAGCGGCGAGAATAAGTCCTGGGACAACGGGCGCAACCATAACTCTACCTCAGACAACCATGGCAATGGCTCAACGATAGTTAAAATGAAAAGTTCAATTAGGAGATCCATTGCTCCTAGAGAGAGGGGGGACTCAAATATACAGGGCTTAGTATTAATAATCATTATAGTTGTGGTTGCCATCGTAATCGTCATTGTTGTTCTCACGATGGTTGAATTTTGCGAGGGACCGTGGTTGCGCCGGTTGTCTCAGGAATTATTCTCGCCGCGAGTAAGCCTCAGGTGGCGATTTTGTTCGGTCTACCGGTATTCGTTGAGCCCCTCCCTCCTTACCCCTGTAGATCTTGATTCGCGCATCGGGGGTCTTTCCCCTGTGGACAGCCGTCTAGCTAGCTATAATGCGGTTCTAGGTAATCCCTTGCTTTATTTCCACACCTCTTGCTAATAAGAAAATATCTTGTATCATATCATACATAATATCATACCCAAAATTTGAGGCTCCACTTTGCGCTTATTGTGTCGTATCGGGTTAGGGTTCTCCCCCTGCCAGAATGGGTTGAATTAACCTTACTGTGCGTCTAGCACTGACACACCCCGCCATCCCGGATCGCTCAAGTCCGAAGTATCTGCCCGGCACAGCGAAAGATCCGGAACAACTAGTGAGGCTTTGGGGTGAAGAAATTCAGACCTTACTGAGATTCATATAGGACATCGAGGCATCCGGATTATCAAGATCCGGGACTGCAGGCTGTGAGTATAACTATAACCCCCAATACTGCTTGTCATCTAACTTGAGCTGCAAGGTTCATCACACTATACCCTATTCTCCCAGTTATACCGGGCCCTTAGCTATCCTATCCCTGGCCTGGAATTCAAATTGCCGGAAAAAATATCTTCCAGGTTTTGCCAACCTGCATCCGGAACAATATGTCTAATGGCAACAGGTGTGTCAGGCCTTCTTCAGTTCGCTAGTGCCCTCAGAGTGACATCGCCTTGAAAGCTAATGGCTAATAGGCAGTTCCTTTCGCCAAACCCTTCCATCACTAGACTAGCTAGAGCGAGAGGCAGTAACAGAAATAGCCTTCTTAGATGGACAGAACTCACTCGCAAGCTTAGGGGCGCTGATCAGCAAACAGACCAGACCGGCGCGGGAGAACTCCTAAAGCCAAAGCAGGACCAAAAGGCTATCCCCTTAATCGTAACTCACCCGTCGTCTCCCGAATCAACCCTCTCACATCCTTATATTATCACAAATACCGACCCCACGCCGGCACTCCAAGGTGACGGCCACTTCGATTCCACTACTACCGCACCCTCCCTTTTGCACCCCTTCCCCCTCTCCCCCCCCCCACCCCTTCTACGCACTACCGCGTCCTCCCCCCTCTCCCCCCTCCCTCCCGCACCCCTTCCCCCTATCCCCGCCGCACCCCTTCCTCCTATCCCCCCCGTACCCCTTCCCCCCTCCTTCCACTCCCTCTCGCACCCCCTCCCCCCACCCCCGCACCCCTTTCTTCGACCCCCGCTTCGTTCCCCCGCGCCACCCCATTTACCCCCCGCTTACATCCCCCATAACTGCCACTTTCCATCACACGGGACCCTTAGGTAGGTGCCCATACCCCTGCATGATGGTGAGAGCCTAACATCCCCTCTAGGTTACCCGAGTCCGCCACCGGCTAAATCCCCAGCACCCGAGCCTGAAGTAGTGGACGTCCATTGTGCCCCTGTCCAAAGGCCGCCAGCTTGGAGGTTGGATTACATCATCGGCACTGGCGCCTATGGAACTGTGTTCCTGGAGAACGTCCACTTTCATGGAATGAAGTCCTCTGAGTTATGGGCGGTGAAGAGGATACCACAAACTTTACCAAACTTCACTCTCAGGCGGTATCAAGCTGAGATCAAGAATTTACAAGCATTAGCGAGAGTAAGTCTTGCCTAGACTTGAATTCTTTCAAAACCGGCGTTGGTGTTGTTCAATCTACCTCAGGTCTTGCCTAACATGTGGACAGCACGAATGGTTCATTAAATTCAATTCTGCCTATGAGGACACCCACTACATGTACATTGCTATGGAGCATATCCCAATGGGGGATATGTCGCATAGCTTTGCGGATGGCTACAGGTGGAATGAAAGTGATATCAAAGTTGTAATCAAGCAGCTGCTCCATGGATTAGCAATAATGCATAGAGAAGGGATCACACATCGCGATCTAAAGCCCGAGGTCTGCACCCTTCCTGTCCTAAAGCCCCATCACCAAAACCTAACCCCCGCTAGAACATATTCCTCTACCTTCCAGAGAATCAGCCCAATGTCCTCCGCGTTAAAATCGGTGATTTCGGTACCTCAAAGCGCATCCCACTCTCTAACGCTTCCACATACCTAAAAACCACCACCGGCACACAAGGTTACATGGCACCCGAAGTGCATGACACATCGACACCGAAGACGAACAGGGTAGACATCTGGTCCCTTGGGTGTGTCTTGTACAGGATGTTCGCCGGTAATCTCTTATTCAATGATCCCTTCGAGGTCTTGAGGTACGCCCTAACTGCACCCTCCTCACCCCTCCCGCTTGGCAACAAAGGCTTTAGTATTCCCTGTGTCTCCTTCCTCTGCGACACTCTACAACCAGTTCCAGAGGATCGACCGAGCGCCGAGGATTGTCAAAAGAAACCCTGGATCACGAACGAAGTTGCAGAACCAGAGTACTCTATTGGAAAGAGTCTCTACTCAAGGTTGTCTAAAATAAACTGCCGAGCGCCTACCGTACATTCATTCCCAGAGGTGGTCGCTAATCGGGCAGCGGAGAGCAGTTCCGTACCATGCGAGCTCTAAGGACCCTGGTTGGTACTAGGCAGTCCAGAAGGGAGGCTGGGCCAGGGGACGGGTTTCCCGCCGGTTTTTTCTCACATGCCACCTCTCCCGGCCCTCGGACAAGTCAATAATACATGAACAATTTGAAAGCATGTTCCTTTAGAGTCCCCAACCGCTGCAATAGTGACCTTAGGTCCTCCCACGGGTGGACACAAGCCTTCTTTGGGTTTCCTCTTTCTATCTTCCATATTTTACTTTTACCTATCTGGGCTAGAGTTTTACTATAAATCGTGGTTTTTCGATGCCTCGATACCGTGCATAACTTAATTTGCTCACTATTAGGTTTGGGATTCCCTTGTTGCTTGTCTGTATCGGTTCTCAGGTCCACTAAATTCAGCCCCTGCTTGATGTACTAGTTTTTTCTATCCAAAGGCGCCACGGCAAGGGTGTTATTTTTAGCTTCTTTTGGTCAGGTAGACTGTTGCTGAAAGAGTTTTCGCCTCCTTAGACTGGCGCTGGATAAGTTTTCTATACCTATATAATTAAAAGGTTCTGTATGATATATAGAAAGAAAAAAATTAAAACATCAACATCAGGTCCGGTTGCGAAAATTTAATGACATATGCTGGAAAATCTTGCATGTGCGATGAGGGATTGAAGAGAGTGCAAAGGCTAGTTGACTGAGAGCTGTATGACTTGTAGAAGGAGGATCAGAATTGCCAGATGCCTCTTGCCTCTTGCTACATTGCTGCCGGGCTATGGTATTTATACTCACGAGAGGTATCAATATACAGGGCCAATTGTCTGGATGCCACCATCCTCCGCCGGACACACTCCTCCGAAGCCATCCTTCCACCATCTATGAAAATGTTGCGAGTGATGTCCCATGACCTGCTTACCATGTCAATCCAATTTTTCAAAGCCGGACCCATATGGTTCCGGCCGTCTATACACAAAAGTTCGATTGATGCAACGGGGGACGCTTGGGAATTAGGTATAGGGTTCAAAAGATCACTAACACGGTTCAACTCCTACCTTTAGTAAACTTATTTTGATATTTATTTGACATTTAATTAATAATTTAAGAGTTATAATATCATATTTAAAATATAACATAATATTAAATAGTATGGATTTATGAAAATAATTTAATTGATAATCACAATTCTTTTTTACTGGTTTTCGAACAGATATCAAGTGATTTTGGAACTGACTGTTACAATTGGCATCTACAGAAACACCAAACACACATCGTAGTGAATGAAGTGCTGTAATGTCAGTTTCCGTAAATCCATCAACCCTGCGCAGTTGAGCCCGCAGAGAGTGAATCCGTTTAGCTAAACTGGCCTCCGCTGTTCCAGGATTATCAGTGTCTGAACTACTAGTCGAAGCACCCCAGCAGGTAAATGTATCTCCAAGAAACAACTCACTAACTACTGGTGTATCCCCTAGCATGATACGATCACGACAATGGCGAGAACGACAACGTCAATCTGCTCTGCTCCAGTCGCTAGCAGTGAGCCCAGTACAACAAGTTCAGCCTAGTGTGCCTAGTAGTATTAGTCTAAGAATAGAAACCACCAGTGCTGATTTCATACCAGGTACTGAGAGTATAGACTCTCCTCAAGTAGTACCAGGGGTAGATAATGAACCTCATCAAAAGGCTCTGATATACTGGCCTCGACGATTGGGAAAGATGGGAGTTCCTTCTCCTGTCAGACTCCGAATCCTGAATGAAGGTATTCAGGATATCAAAAAGATTATTCACCCACGCAGCAAGAGTACTAAGATTTCAGGTAATGCGTTAATGAAGTATATTCAAGTCTTGAACTTTATGAAAGTTCAAGCACTTCAAGAACGTAATTGGTCAATTAGACCTGAATTCATCTTGTTTAAGACAAGAGAACAGCTAGCAAAACAAGTAGCAGATGGTGAGGGAGCAGGTCAGTGGACCTCGCGTGAGATTATGAAAAATGAGGTTACTTGGATCAAGGATAGAGTAATCAAGGTTCCGCAAAGAGGCCAACATCCAAAGATCACCAGTCTTCTTGAGGATGAAAGTACACTCTTGGCAGTACGAGAGTATATCGGAATGGCTGGTGAAGGTAAGTCCTATATAGGTATATCCCTTAAGGTGATAATACTAATAGAATAATAACTGTAGATTCAATGGGTATGGCACAAGCAATTAGCCGCCACCTGGCGGAAATGAATAATTCTGTTGTGCCTCCAGCTACAGGACGAATAGTACGTGAAATCCGCAAAACTATTAGTAGTCGCAGCAGCCGGCGGTGGCTGCGAAAGCTGGCATTTAAGTGGAAAGAGGTACGTAAAGGGGTCTATAATGACGGCCATGAACGTGATGATGTAAAACAGTATTGGAATGAGATCTTTTTACCCTTTCTGAGAGAACTGCAACCAGCTCTGATGAAGTGGGATCAAGATCTCTGTCCAATTAGTAACCAACAACTGCTTTCTGGAGAGTTAGCTCCTGTAGTAATGGTCACTCAAGATGAGTGCACCTTTAATGCTAATGATGGTAGACATTTCATTTGGACACACGAAGATCATCAGCCATTACGTAAGAAAGGTAGAGGTCAAGGACTACATGTTTCCGATCTCCTAACTCCAATTGGAAGACTTGGAGATGAAGCTGCATGTGAGATATTGAAATGCGGAGGAGATGTTTGATGGGATAGGGAGAAGCTTTTAGAGCAGATTAAGACAAAAGCAATACCACTCTTTGAAGCTGAGTTTCCAGGATGCAGAGCCCTCTTTCTTTTTGATAAGGCAAAGACACATAGTAAATATGCTGATGATGCATTGCGGGTTTCCAAAATGAATCTGGCAGATGGGGGAAAACATGCAAAGAAAATGCGTACAACTTATGTATTGGACAGATCACATCCACAGGGGGGATATTTGCAGTCTATGGTACTTGAAGATGGAACCCCAAAGGGTCTCAAAACAGTACTTACAGAAAGGGGTCTATGGCCAACAACTGGTGAGCGCTTTCTGACGCAATGCAGTATTAAAACTCCAGCAGGAAATACAACACCAAATTCAAGATGGTTAAAAGGAGGAACCTGCAGTGCTCGGGCACTCCTTGCATCTCAACCAGACTTTAAAGCTCAAAGGGGAGAACTCTAAGAAGCTATTGAGGCTGCAGGACATATGATTCTTTTTACCCAGCCTTTCACTGCGAGCTCAACTTCATTGAGTATTTCTGGGGTGCAGCCAAAAGGTATACAAGATTGAATTGCGGGTATGACTTCCCCTCCCTTCAGCGCTTAGTTCCCGAAGCCCTAGCACAAGTTCCAAATACTCTTATCTGGAAATATCATACTAAAACACAGAGAATAATTGCTGCTTATGAATCTGGTGAGGTATATGGTTCTCAAAGTTATAAAAACCTGGTTTCTCAAAGGTACAAATCTCATCGGAGATCTGATGTCTCTTGAGCATATTTCTTCCTTTCCTTCACTTTTCCTTTATTTTATTTCCTTTGTCTCCTTTCCTTTGTTCATTTTCCTATTTTTCTTTCTCTCTTCTGCTTCTCTTTATCACATTCCTTTATTTGTTTTCTTTTGTCATTTAATTAAAAATAATATTATAAAATAAGTCTTCCATGATCATGATTTGAACCGAATTAACACTTTTTTAACCCTATACCTAATTCCCAAGCGTCCCCCGTTGCATCAATCGAACTGTTGTGTATAGACGGCCGGAACCATACATTAACACACAATCCAATATGACGATGAAATGAAAAGACCAGATAATATAGAGAAATGAGAACAATGAAACCATCCTAGCAATTCCAACCTTTCCTTCCTCTGTTTCCTGAGTCCACTGGCGGAGGCGTTGGGGGGAAGTCGCTGCCCTTGTCGTTCAGGATCTTTGCCACCAATATATCCCTAGATGACAATGAGGACGCAGTGTGTGACTTGTGGGTGGTGGGTGGGGAAACAAAGAACGCGAGCTGTAGCGAGCTTGGACACGAGAATGCGAGTGGTAGCGAGCTTCGAGGTCCCTAAGTCCTGGGGGTAGGGCTCCCCTATATAGGCAAGTGGCTCTCTGGCCCCTGGGAGTGTAGCAACCGGCTAAACCATTTTCCGACCACTCCCGGGAGTAACATGACGCGCTTTGCCCAATTGGCAATAGGTTGTTCCAACCCACCATGAAGCTGTGCGATCTTGGCGACAAAATGTAGTCGCAGCTCCCCCCCCCCATTTTACACTAAAATGGCCGATTTTGAGCACTGACAACTTATGCGAAAGCAATCTAGGATTAACAAAATCAACGCCATAGCGCAACTTAAGCAATTCCCGAAACTTCCTGGGTAGAAAATGTGAGAACTTTTCCACCACACTGTGAGGGCTGAGAGATTGGGATCCGAATTGGTTATTGTTGTGATATACCTTTTGTATAGGAGCCTCATATAAACCAGAGGTATCATATCATACCTTTTGTTCACCACCATTCTCTCCAGCATTGTGCCATGGGCAGTAACTAAAAGAGCTTGCTATTTATGAAAGATTCTATCCAGATCAGTCTAAGGACATTGGCGGGTGTTGAAAGAATATTTCCAATCAACAAAGTTCATATTTTGTGAAGGGAAAATACCCACATTTAGTGCAAAATTTGGGGGGGTGCTGACGACTCTTGTTACCAAGATCGTAGTTACTATATCCAAGAGTAAAATTATTGGTGCAGATATCCGTACGATGGGCCAGCTTACGATTGAATTTTCCAACTGCTTCGCACAGGGGTTAAAGACAGGGCAGAGGCTGGGAAAGCAGATTGCGGGATTTGCTCTTGGGGTTACGTTCGCCGGAGACCTTTGAAGGCATGAATGGAGGCGGGGTTCGGGGACATTAGAGCATTATCTAGTTTTGGTTTTGCGTTCCTCTGTCTCCGATATGAAAGGAACATGCCATGCTGTGGAACACCCAACCGGGGTACCCGCAGAGAGCCAAATTCTGGCCCCGGAAGGTATAGTCCCTTCTATATGTCCCGGTTGGTGCGGCGGAGGTCTGCCGCTGTAAAAAAACAGTAGTCTACTCGAGTAGGAACTAAGGTGGTGTCTGGTGTGACCTGGGTGGGATCAACCGAACCAAGGTTGGTACAACGGGGGGAACCTATTAACCGGAACAGACAGGGATCTATTTGGCTGGTAATCCTTGAATAACTGTTCCATATCCTCTTGCAGGACACTGTAACTAGCAAGGGTATTCAAAGTCACTGAAGGTGAGTTCCCTAAAAACAGCCCAAGAAATCTACTCCGCTAGTTCTGGAAAAGAGTTGGCTTCCCTCCCGATACCCGGCTGAAGATTCACCATTCCCACGGCAACCCCCAAGCTCAGTTTTCAACCTCATGCTTAACATTACCACTACTCTACATGATGGAGAGGGCAATTTCAACAAACAGATTTCTGCTGCTATGCAGTGGCTACTCACTCACATGCCGGGATTGACTAACGGCGCCCCAGTGCATAAATCAAAGTTAGGGGTCTGGTGCAAGGATCATTGGCAGCTATGCCCAAGGCAACACCGGAGGGGAGCAAGCGATGGAGGTGGTAAGATTGTGTGCTCGTGACGAGAGGAGAGGTTCTGGTGTATATTCTCTATGGGGGTTACTAGCTACGGCTCACCTTAAGTATGATAGCGAAAACTCTGCAAGCACATGTGTAGCCCTATGTCTCCGCATATTCTGTATGCATCCGCTCATACCTTAGCACGTTCTCTTGTCCACACTTCAGTGTTCCTTCATAAATTTGCCATGTGCGCTTCCCTTTGCCTGCGCTCAATGCTCTTAATACAACATCCCACTACTTGTACTGGGATTATTATGATCAGCAAGGAGCCCCAATGACACAAACTTCTTGCCGCAAAGGAGTTTTCCCCCGTCTCAAATAATTGCTAGGAGTCCCGACCTCCCGCTTCAGACCTTCACCCGGGTGTGGGGCGCCATCACTCAAATGCGCTAAAAGTGGCTCAGTAGGTGATAATTGATATATTTTTTATCCCGGATAAGCCTCAGGTGGCGATTTTGTTCGGTCTGTTCGTTGGGCCCCTCCCTCCTTGCCCCTGTAGAACTTTATTCGCGCATCAGGGTCTTTTCCCCTGTGGACCGCCATTCAGTCAGCTATAGTGCGGTTCTGGGTAATTTTTTGCTTTACTTCCACACCGCTTGTTAATGAGAAAATATCTTGTAAGTTACTCGAGTACATACCCAAAACTTGAGGCTCTGCTCTGCGCTCGTTGTTGTGTGTGGGGGTTAGGGTTCTTCCCCTGCTGAATGGGTTAAATTGAGTTAAACCCACAGTGCGCCTAGCAGACTCACACCCCGCTATCCCGGACCGCTCAAGTCTAAAGAATCTTTTCTGCACAGCGATCGATCCGGAACAACTGGGCAGGCTTTGGTGTGAAGAAATTCAGAACTTACTGAGATTCATATAGGACATCGAGGCATTCGGATTACCGAAATCCTGGACAGCGGGGTGTGAGTGTAACCATACCCATACCATCAGCCATCCAACTTGAGCCGCAAGGTTCATCGCAATATACCCAGTTATACCGAGCCCTTAGCCACCCTACCATCTACCCAGATTTCGGATTGTCGGAAAAAATCGCCTTCGCAGTTTGCCAGCCTGTGCCCGAAACATGATGTCTTATGAGAGGTGTGTCAGGCCTACAGTTCGCTAGTGCTTTCTCAGAGTGACATTACCTAGAAAGCTAATGGCCATTTGACGATTACCTTAGTCAACCCCCTTACACCACTATGCTAGCTAGGGCGAGAGTTGAATTGAGAGAAAACCGTCGCAAGGCGAGGGAGCTCCAAAAACTAAAGCGGGACCAGGGGGTTCTCCCCTCAATTGCAGTTCACCCACCGCCTCCTGACTCAACTCTCTCACATCCTTATAATGTAACGAATACCGAAATATCCACCGTAACCCTCCAACTCCAAGATGACATCCGCTTTGACTCCTCGCCCGCTGACAACCCCCACTCCCTCACCGCCGCCCAAGTTATACGCCCGCCGACATCACATACCCTATCCCCGCACCCCCCCCCAAACAGCCTATTTCCATCATGCGAGACCCACAAGTATATCCCCACACCCCCGCCTGATAGTGAGAGCCTAACATCTGATTTAGACCACCCGAGCCTGCCGCCGCTTCCTAACTCTCCGTCACCCGAGCCTGAAGCAGTGGGTGCCCATCGCGCCCCTGTTGGAGAGCCACCAGCTTGGAGGTTGGATTATATAATCGGCACAGGTGCCTATGGAACCGTATTCCTGGAGAACGTCCACTTGCGTGGAATGAAGTCCCCTGAGTTATGGGCTGTGAAGAGGATACCACAGACCTTGCCAAACTTCACTTGGAAGCGGTATCAAGCTGAGATTAAGAATTTACAAGCATTAGCAAGAGTAAGTTTTTCACAGACTTGAATCCTTTCATAGCCGGCATCTAGTTCAATTTGAGTCATGTCTTGTCTGACATGCCGTCAGCACGAATGGTTCGTCAAACTCAACTCTACCTATCAGGACACACATTATATGTACATTGCTATGGAGTATATCCCAATGGGGGATATGTCACAGAGCTTCGCAGATGACTACCGGTGGAGCGAAAGTGATACAAAGGTTGTAATCAAGCAGCTGCTCTACGGATTAGTAGTGATGCATAAAGAAGGGATCACACATCGCGATCTGAAGCCCGAGGTCTGTGCCCCCCGCTCCCAAACCACCACTGCGAAAACCTAATGGTCACTAGAACATATTCCTCTGCCTTCCAGAGGACCGGACCCACTCACTCCGCGTTAAAATCGGTGACTTTGGTACCTCAAAGTACATCCCACTCTCTAACGCCTCCACATACCTGAAAACCACCACTGGCACACAGGGTTACATGGCGCCCGAAGTTCATGACACATCGAAACCGAAGACCAACAGGGTCGACATCTGGTCCCTCGGTTGTGTCTTGTACAGGATGTTCGCGGGCAATCTCCTATTCAATGACCCTTTCGAGGTATTGAGGTACTCCCTGACCGCATCCTCCTCACCTCTCCCGCTTGACAAGATTGGCCTCAGTACCCCCTGTGTCTCCTTCCTCCGCGATATTCTACAACCAATTCCAGAGGATCGACCAAGTGCAGAGGAATGTCAGAAGAAAGCCTGGATCATGAACGAAGTTCCAGCACCAGAGCACTCTATTGGGAAGAATCTCTACTCAAGGTTGTCTAAGATAAACTACCGAGCGCCTAATGTGCATTCGTTCCCGGATATGGTCGCCAATCGGGCAGCGGATAGCAGTTCCGTACCATGAGAATCCTTGGTTGCTATTGGGCAGTTCAGAGGGGAGGCTGTGCCCAGGGGACAAGCTTCCTACTTAATCTCTTCCCACATACCACCCTTCACTTCCCCGGCCTTCGGACAAGTCAATCATGCACGGACACTTTGAAAGAATGTTCCCTTGGAACCCCCAACCGCCCAAATGGGGATCTCGGGTCCTCCCACGCATGAACACAGGCTTTCGCTAGATTTCCTTTTTCTATGTTCCATACCCCACTTTTACCTATCCGCGCTCAAGTTTTACTATAAATCGTGTTTTTTCTCCCATGCCTCTGTACCGTGCATAACTTCATTTACTCATTGTCAAATTCAAGATTCCCTTGTTGCTTATCTACAGCGATTCTCGGGTTCATTATATCCACCCCCTCCTTATTCTAGTTTTTTTCTACCCCGGGATGTGATGGCAAGGGTGTTTTTGTTTTTTAGTTTCCTCCAATGAGGCAGACTGTTGGATGTTTTTTTGTCTCCTTTGACTAGTGCTAGATAAGTTTCTATACATTAAACACATGATTGAAAGGTTATATAGAAAATCAAAAAATTAAAATATCAACACTAAGTCCCGTCGGAAATCTTGAATGTGAAATGAGGGATTGAAGAAAGTAAAGACCAGTTGTATATGAGAGCTGTACAACCCGTCGAAGGAGGTTCAGAATTATTCGATACCTCTTGTACATTGCTACCTGGGTGCCGAGCCATGATACTCATACCCATAAGAGGTATCTATACACAGCGCCAATTGTCTGGGTGTCACTATTCCCCGCCGAACATACTTCAGTCACATTAAAGTCATTTTTCCACCATCTATGAAAACTCTCCGAGTGATGTCCCATGACCTCGCCACCATGTCCATCAAACTGCGCGATCTTGGTGACAAAAAGCAGTCGGCACCTCCCCCCCCATTTCACCCTAAAATAGCTGATTTTGGGCACTCACCACCCATGCAAAGGCAATCCAGAATTAACAAAACCAACGCCATAGTGTAAGTAATTCCCCAGACCTCCTGGGCAGAGATTTTAAGAAATTTTCCACTGCACTGTGAGATCTGAGAGCTTGGGTTGGATATTGTTGCATACCCCTTGTATAGGAACCTCATAAAACTAGAGGTACCATTTGTTCAACAGTATTTTCTTTTGCATCGCACATGAACATTAACGGATCTTGTCACCTACGAAAATTAACACCCAGATCACTCTAAAGGCTCCAGTGGGTTTACAAAAAAATCTCCAAGCGAAAATACCAAAATTTAGTGAAAAACCGGGGTTAGCAGGTCTCCACCGTTTTGGAACCCACTCCCTACGCTACTGATTGCGAGTCGCTCTCCTCTAGGGTGCCACAAAGACCACAGACATACCGGGTAACTAGCTAAATAACCAGCCGCTTCCTACCCATTAAAGAGAAGAAAAATTAAATCTAAGCCATATAGGCCAATTTCTAACCCCACAGTACTTTTTAGATAAATGAGAACATTTTTGATAGGAGTGCAGCAGCTGAACAGGCCATAGACGCTAATTTTTGGTGAAGGAAAAAAGTCTGTCGAACCCGTGGCGCAGCGGCTGGGCGCAAATACTGTTCCCTGAGTGGCTGAGAAGCCTCCGGAGCCAATAGGGAATGCGTCGACAGACTTATCCCCAAGACCGTGTACGAGTACTCGAGTACTGTTCTGGTGTCCTAATAGTTTGTTTTTCCAGTTCGATTTTTTTCGTCTGCGAGTCCTATTTGAGCCGCACCGAGCCGCCTTGGTGCTTCCTGTGGCGCAATCTCAACGTGGCAGATCTTCGTTATCTCCCAAAACCTCATCCTGCAATATCCCCCTGTTCATTACTTTCAGTGTCCACCTTTGCTTGTCTTCCGTAGCACGCCTAAACGAAAGATTTCCACAAAAAAATTCCACAACAAAACCCATTTATGCAAGACAAAGTTGACCTAGCAGCGCATATCTTGAGCGCCGAGTACAGGGATGGCCTCCTTGTGCGATTCGTATTTGGCATCTTACTGCTTGCCTTACTGATTACCCTAGCATTGCTTATCACGCTCAACTACAAAATTTATATGTCAAAAAAAATAAGCCCGGTAGTGCATAGCTCTAGCGCCTGGTACGGCTACGGATCCAATACCGCTCGGCGGATCGCATTGGGCATAGCCGCTCTCACCTTACTACTACTTGTCCTAGCAGTGCATAGCTTGGGCGTCGAGTACAGCAACATCCTCAATACCGCTATTCTGATCACGGTAGGAATCGCAGGTCCCTTGTCATTTGAGATAGTACCATTTATCGCGCGCCTCAACTACAAAACCAATATGTCAAGCGAAATAAGCCCGGTAGTGCATAGCTCTAACGCCTGGTACGGCTACGGATCCAATACCGCTCGGCGGATCGCATTGGCCATAGCAGCTCTCACCTTACTACTACTTGTCCTAGCAGTGCATAGTTTGGGCGTCGAGTACAGCAACATCCTCAATACCGCTATTCTAATCGCAGCAGTAATCGCAGGGGTTCTCTTACCATTTTACCTGGTACCACTTAGCAAGCCCCGCAACCACAAAACAAATACGTCAGGCAAGACGACATTCCGGGTAGTGTATAGCTCGATGATTGGGGATAGCGACAACAAACCCTCTCAGCGAGGTAAGGGAAGTTTCTACATGCAGATCCCTCTCGGGTCCTCGGAATTCACAAGTAGGCGCCCACGCCCCCGGATGATAGTCAGAACCTAACATCTCATCTAGACCACCCGAGCCCACCGTCCAATGCCCCACCGCCTAGCCGTAAAGCTGCAGGTGTCTCTCGTGCCCCTGTTAGAGAACAACCAGCTTGGAGGTTGAATTACAAAATCGGCACTGGCGCCTGTGGAACTGTATACTTGGAGAAGGTCCAGACACGTGACATGAAGTCCCCGGAGTTGTGGGCTGTGAAGAGGATACCACGAGCCTTCCCAAACTTCACTTGGAAGCGGTATCAAGCTGAGATCAAGAATTTAGAGGCATTAGCAAGGGTAAGTGTTTCCCGGACTCGCACCATTTCATTACCGATATTGGTCTCGTCCAATTTACGTTGGGTCTTGGCTCACAAACCGACAGCACGAATGGTTCGTCAAATTCAACGCTGCCTATGAGGATACTGATTACATGTACATCGCTATGGAGTATATCCCAATGGGGGATATGTCGCAGAGCTTCGGGGATGGTTATCGGTGGAATGAAGGTGACACGAAGGTTGTAATCAAGCAGCTACTCCACGGATTAGCAATAATGCATAGAGAAGGGATCACACACCGGGATCTAAAGCCCGAGGTCTGCGCTCTTCCTCTCCTAAAGCCTCATTACCAAAGCCTAACCCCCACTAGAACATATTCCTCTACCTTCCCGAGGATCAGACCCATGTCCTCCGCGTTAAAATCGGTGACTTTGGTACCTCAAAGCGTATCCCACACTCTAACGCCTCCACGTACCTAAAAACCACTACTGGCACACAAAGTTATATGGCGCCCGAAGCGCATGACACATCGAAACCGAAAACCAACAGGGTAGACATCTGGTCACTTGGGTGTGTCCTGTACAGGATGCTCACCGGCAATCGCTTATTCAATGACCCCTTAGAGGTATTCAAGTACGCCCTGACCACATCCTCCTCACCCCTCCCGCTTGACAACATTGGCCTCAGTATCCCTTGTCTCTCCTTCCTCCGTGACATCCTGCAACCAGCTCCGGAGGATCGACCGAGCGCCGAGGATTGTCAAAAGAAACTTTGGATCACGAACGAAGTTGCAGAACCAGAGTACTCTATTGGAAAGGATCTCTACTCAAGGTTGTCTAAGATAAACTGCCGAGCGCCTAATGTAGATTCATTCCCAGATGTGGTCGCCAATCGGGCACTGAGTACCCGTTCCTTACCATGAGAACCCCTAGAACCCTTGTTTGTATTAGGCAGTCCAGAAGGGAGGCTGAGCCAGAGGACGGGTTCCCTGCCTGCTTTTTCCCACATCCCATCTTTCCCTTCCCCGGCCCTCGAACAAGTCGATCATGCACGAACAATTTGAAAGCGTGTTCCCTTGGAACCCCCAACCGCCGAAATGAGGATTTCAGGTCCCCCCCCACATGTGAACATTTGCCCCTGTTTGATTTCCTTTTTCTATAATCTCTATTCTTTTACTCATCCGGGCTTGGGTTTTACTATAAAGCGTGTTATTTTTCCCATGCCCCCGTACCGTGCATAGCATAATTTTCTCACTGTCAGGTTCGGGATTCCCTTGATTGTCTGTAGCGGTTTGCGGGATCATTATATTGGCCCTTCCTCTTCTATACTAGTTTTTCCTACTCTAAGGCGTAATGGTAGGGTGTTTGTTTAGTTTCTTTTGGTCAGGCAGACTCTTCTTGGGGGTTTTTTTTTTCTCTTTGAGTAGCGCCGGATAAATTTTCTATACCCAAAATAAATGATTAAATTTTTATATAGAAAATAAAACAATTAAAATATCAACACTAAGTCCTAGTTGCCAAAGTTTAATGACATCCGTGGGAAACCTTGTCTGTGAGATGTGGGATTGAAGAGAAATTAAAGACTAGTTGACTTTGAGAGCTATATGACTTGCAGAAGGAGAATCATAATTGTCTGATGCCTCTTGTACATTGGTACCCGGGTGCCGGGCCATGGTATTTATACCGACGAGAGGTATCTATATACAGAGCCAATGGCCTGGGTGCCACTATTCCCCTCCGGACATACTTCCGTCGCATTAAAGCCATTTTTCTCCTATTGTTGGAAATGGCGGTTTAATGGCCGCACTTGATGCGGGATGTGCCCGCACTCTATGGCCGCAGAGGCATACGTACAGACTAGTCAAAGGACACGCAAGCTCTGAAAATGTTTTCACCCCCACCTGTTTTTCTTTCCGTCTCACCTTTCCTCGCTTCACACCCTCCTTCCTGTCTACAACTTTCCTCACGCATTTCCTTTCATCAAGTTATCATCAATCATGATCCTCATCTCCACTTAAGAAGTTTCGGTCCACTGCGTAAAATACTCACCGTAAATCATTACCTCCGCAGCCCAGATTTTCAACAAACATCTGTGAAAATGTTGTTGGACTTAGTTTTATCCGCCATACAGGAGTAGTTCTTCTTTTACTCTTGTTCGCTTCCTTAGTCTTCCTTTTGCTTTCTTAATTTCTAAGCTGCGCATTGTTGAACTTATACTTTCGGATATGTACTCTCTATCTTCTTGAGTACGACAGTACTTCCTAGTTCATACTAGTTTCACTTCAATGCTGTCAGAGTTTAAGCTCCATTCATTTGTTTTGGATCTCTCATTTATTTTGCTGCTCAATCAGTCAATCATAGATGTAACTCTATGCACATTTGATTTTTTCTTTCGTCTTCTTTTATTTTCTTGAAGTGGATATGTGTTCTTGTTGCGCAGCATAAACAGCACGCTCTCCGCTTCCTTAGAAAATTAAGCTTCTTTTTCTAGTCCCGGGGAACACATACATCAACAAATGTTGCGAGTGATGTCCCATGACTAGCCTACCGTTGTACAAGTACGACCTTGGGAACAGAAAGCAGTCCGCACCCCCCCCCCCCAATTACACACTAAAATGGCTGGTTTTGAGCACTCACAACCCACGGGAAAGAAACCAAGAACCAACAAAATCAACACCACAGTGTAAGTATTTCCCCAGACTTCCCGGGCAGAACCATCAGAATCTTTCCACCGCACCGTGATAGCCGAGATCGGGATCCAGATTGGATGATGTTCCACTATACCTTTTGTATAGAAACCTCATATAAAACTAGGGGTACCTTTTGTTCACCACCAGTTTTTGAGATTTTTTTCTAACCATCAAAGTAGAGATTTGTGAAGCGAAAATGCCCATACCCAGCGAAAGATTGGGGGGTACCGAGTCTCCATCATATTGAAACCCACGACCTACGCTACTGATGACAAATCGCTCCCCTTCCGGGAGCCACCAACACCACAATCACACCATGTAACTAGCTAAATAACCAGCCGCTTCCTACCCATTAAAGATAAGAAAAATTAAATCTAAGCACTATCCCGACTTCTAACCCCACAGTACTAGTACTTTTAGATCCACGAAAACTATTTGCATAGGAATGCAGCAACCGAACAAGCCATGGACGCTAAGTTTTGGTGAGGAAAAAAGTCTGTCTAACTCGTGGCGCAGGGGCTAGAGCAAATACTATTCTCTGAGTGGCCGAGAAGTCTCCGGAGCCAATAGGGAATGCTTCTACAGACTCATCCACAAGACCCTTTGCCGCGCTGGTATCCTAGTTTATTTTTCCGGTTCGATTTTCCCCGCTCGCGAACCCTTTTTGAACCACACCGAGCCGCCTTGGTGGGCATCCTATAGTGCAATCTCCACGAGACGGATATTCGCTATCTCCCCAAACCCCATCCTGCGGTATTGCATTGTTCATTACTTCAGTTCCCACCTTTTCTTCACGTCAGTAGCACATCTGAATGGAGGATTTCCGCAACAAATTTCCAGAACAAAACCCATTTATGCAAGACGAAGTTGATCTAGCAGTGCACGGCTTGAGCGCCGGCGATCGCTTCCTTCAGCTATTCGCATCAGGCATCGCAGCGCTTATCTTACTGATATGTCTAGTACCGCTTACCACGCCCCGCAACTACAAAACCAATATGTCGAGCGAAATAAGCCCGGCAGTGCATAACTCTAGCGCCTGGTACGGCAACAGCTTCAATACCGTTCCGCGGATCGCATTGGGCATAGCAGCTCTCACCGTACTACTTTCCCTAGCAGCGCAGAGCTTGGGCGTCGAGTACAGCAACATCCCCGGTGCCTCTACTCTGATCGCAGTAGGAATCGTAGGGTTTCTCTTGTCATTTTACCTAGTACCACTTATCGCGCACTTCAACCACAAAACCAATATGTCAAGCCAAATAAGCCCGGTAGTGCCAAGCTCGAGCGTTGACCACGGCAACAAGCCCCTTCTGCCAAGTGGAAAACACTACACCATACAGCTCCCGCTCGAGTATGTAGAACTCGCAAGTAGGTACCCACGCCCCCGGATGATACAGTAGTCAGAGCCTAATATCTCCTCTAGACGACCTGAGTCTACTGCCCAACGCCCCACCGCCTAGTCGCAAAGCTGCGGGAGTCTCTCGTGCCCCCGTTAGGGAACAACCAGCTTGGAGGTTGAATTACAAAATCGGCACTGGCGCCTGTGGAACTGTGTACTTGGAGAAGGTCCAGACACGTGACATGAAGTCCCCGGAGTTATGGGCTGTGAAGAGGATACCACGAGCCTTCCCAAACTTCACTTGGAAGCGGTATCAAGCTGAGATCAAGAATTTAGAGGCATTAGCAAGGGTAAGTGTTTCCCGGACTCGCACCATTTCATTACCGATATTGGTCTCGTCCAATTTACGTTGGGTCTTGGCTCACAAACCGACAGCACGAATGGTTCGTCAAATTCAACGCTGCCTATGAGGATACTGATTACATGTACATCGCTATGGAGTATATCCCAATGGGGGATATGTCGCAGAGCTTCGGGGATGGTTATCGGTGGAATGAAGGTGACACGAAGGTTGTAATCAAGCAGCTACTCCACGGATTAGCAATAATGCATAGAGAAGGGATCACACATCGCGATCTAAAGCCCGAGGTCTGCACTCTTCTCCTCCTAAAGTCTCATTACCATAACCTAACCCCACTAGAACATATTCCTCTACCTTCCCGAAGATCAGACCCATGTCCTCCGCGTTAAAATCGGTGACTTTGGTACCTCAAAGCGCATCCCACATTCTAATGCCTCCACATACCTGAAAACCACTACTGGCACACAGGGTTACATGGCGCCCGAAGCGCATGACGCATCGCAACCGAAAACCAACAAAGTGGACATCTGGTCCCTTGGATGTATCCTGTACAGGATGCTCACCGGCAATCGCTTATTCAATGACCCCTTAGAGGTATTCAAGTACGCCCTGACCGCATCCTCCTCACCCCTCCCGCTTGACGACATTGGCCTCAGTTTCCCTTGTCTCTCCTTCCTCCGTGACATTCTGCGACCAGTTCCAGAGGATCGACCAAGCGCCGAGGATTGTCAAAAGAACCCCTTGATCACGAACGAAGTTGCAGAACCAGAGTACTCTATTGGAAATGATCTCTACTCAAGGTTGTCTAAGACAAACTGCCGAGCCCCTAATGTAGATTCATTCCCGGATATGGTCGCCAACCGGGCAGTGGGAACAGTGGAACGCCGTTACTTACCATGAACCCTAAGAACCCTGGTTGCTATTAGGCAGTCCAGAAGGCAGCCTGGACCAAAGGACTGGTTTCCCGCCTATTTTTTCCCACATGCCCTCTTTCCCTTCCCCACCCCTCGCACAAGTCGATCATGCACGAACAATTTGAACCATGCTTGCTTAGAACCCCTAACCACCGAAATGGTGATCTCGGGTTCTCTCACGGGTGAACACACGCCTCCGTTGGATTTCCTTCATCTATCTTCCATATTTCACTTTTACTTATACGGGCTTGGGTTTCTCTATAAATCGTGTTCCTGCTCCGATGCCCCCATACCGTGCATAACTTAATTTGCTCACTGTCAGGTTCGGGATCCTCTTGTTTCTTGTCTGTAGTGGCTCCCGGGTCCACTGTACTCAGCCCCTGCGTGATGTACCAGTTTTTTCCATCCAAAGGCGTGATGGTAGGGTGTTTTTGTTTGGTTTATTCTGGTCAGGCAGACTCTTTTTGGATATTTTTTTTCTCCCTTGACTAGCGCTGGGTAGGTTTTCCATACCTTAAATAATTAATTAAAGAGTTAGGTAGAAAATTAAAAATTAAAATGTCAACGCTAAGTCCTAGTTGCCAAATTTTAATGACATCCATGGGAAATCCTGTATATGAGATAAGGGATGGAAGAGAAAGTAAAGACTAGTTGACTTTGAGAGCTGTATGACTTGTAGGATGATTAGGATTGTCCTGATACCTCTTGTTCATTGCTACAGGGGTGCCGGGCCATGGCATTTATACCCATAAGAGGTATCTATATACAGGGCCAATTGTCTGGGTACCACTGTTCTCTGCCGGACATACTTCCGTCATATTGAAGCAATTTTTTCAACATCTATAAAAACTTTGGGAGTGATATCCCATGACCAACCTACCATTGTACGATCTTAGCAACAAAAAGCAGTCGGCACCCCCCATTTCACACTAAAATGGCCGATTTTGAGCACTCACAACTCACGGAAAAGCAATCTAGAATCAACAAAATCAGCGCCATAGTGTAAGTATTTCCCTAGGCTTTCTGGGCAGAATTATCAGAATTTTTCCACTACACCGTGAGAGCTGAGATTGGGATCCGGATTAGATTTTGTACTATAGAAACCTAACATAAAACTAGAGGTATGATACCTTTCACCCCCAGTTTTTGAATTTTTTTTCCAACCACCAAAGTGGAGATTTTGTGAAGCGAAAATACCTATATCCAGCGAAAAATTGGAGGGTGCCTAGTCTCCACCATTTTGGAACCCCGCGATCTATGATATAACCTGATTACCAAAAATTGGTGCCTATGGCCTGTTCAGCTGCTACACCCCTTCCTAAAAAGTTCCCGTTGATCTACTCGTAAAAGTACTGTGGGGTTAGAAATTGGGCTATTGCTTAGATTTAATCTTTCTTATCTTTAATGAGTATGAAGCGGCCGGTTATTTAGCTAGTAACATGGTATGTTTATGTTGTTCCCTGAAGGGGAATGATTTGTAAAGGAAAAAAGTCTAACTCGTGGCGCAGTGGCTGGAGCAAATACTGTCCTCTGAGTGGCCGGGAAAGCTCAGGAGCCAATACCATAGGGAATGCTTCGGCGGACTTATCCCCAAGACCCTGTACGAGACGTGTACTGTTCTGGTGCCCTAGTTTATTTTTCCAGTTCGATTTTTTTCGTCCGCGAGTCCTGTTTGAGCCGCACCGAGCAGCCTTGCTGGGGCTTCCTGTGGCGCAATCTCAACCTGGAAGACCTTATCTTCCCAAACCTCATCCTGCAGTGTTCCCTCGTTCACCACTCCAGTGTCCACCTCCGCTTGTCTTCCGTAGCACATCTAAACGAAATATTTCCGCAAAAGAATTCCACAACAAAACCCATTTATGCAAGACAAAGTTGATCTAGTAGCGCATAGCTCGAGCGCAGAGCATAGCGATAGCGTCATCTCAGCGCTTGCCCTACCGATTATCCTAGCATTGTTTATCACGTTCAACTACAAAATCAATAAGTCAATCAAAACAAGCCCAGTAGTGCATCTCTATAGCACCTGGTACAACAGCTTCAATACCGCTGGGGAGATCGCACAGGGCATAGCAATTCTCACCATAATACCCCTATATATGGTGGGCGTGCTCACCGGCAGCAATACCACTATTCTGATCGCAGTAGGAATCGCAGGGCTTCTCTTATCACTTTACCTAGTACCACTTATCGCGCACTCCAACCACAAAACCAATATTTCAAGCGAAATAAGCCCGGTAGTGCAAAGCTCGAGCGTTGAGCACGGCAACAAACCCCGTCTGCCAAGTGGAAAACGCTACGCCATGCAACTCCCTCTCGAGAATTTAGAACTCGCAAGTAGGTGCCCACGCCCCAGGATGATAGTCAGCGCCTAATATCTCCTCTAGACCATCTAAGTCTACTGTCCAACGCCCTACCGCCTAGTCGTAAAGCTGCGGGAGTCTCTCGTGCCCCTGTTAGAGAACAACCAGCTTGGAGGTTAAATTACAAAATCGGCACTGGCGCCTGTGGAACTGTGTACTTGGAGAAGGTTCAGACACGTGACATGAAGTCCCCGGAGTTATGGGCTGTGAAGAGGATACCACGAGCCTTTCCAAACTTCACTTGGAAGCGGTATCAAGCTGAGATCAAGAATTTAGAGGCATTAGCAAGAGTAAGTGTTTCCCGGACTCGCACTATTTCATTACCGATATTGGTCTCGTCCAATTTACGTTAGGTCTTGTCTCACATGCCGACAGCACGAATGGTTCGTCAAATTTAATGCTGCCTATGAGGACACTGACTACATGTATATCGCTATGGAGTATATCCCAATGGGGGATATGTCGCAGAGCTTTGCGGATGGCTACCGGTGGAACGAGAGTGATACGAAGGTTGTAATTAAGCAGCTCCTCCACGGATTAGCAATCATGCATAGAGCAGGGATCACACACCGCGATCTAAAGCCCGAGGTCTGCGCTCTTCCCCCCCCAAAGCCTCGTTACCAAAGCCTAACCCCCACTAGAACATATTCCTCTACCTTCCCGAGGATCTGACCCATATCCTCCGCGTTAAAATCGGTGACTTTGGTACCTCAAAGCGCATCCCACACTCTAACGCTTCCACATACTTGAAAACCACCACCGGCACACAAGGGTACATGGCGCCCGAAGCGCATGACACATCGCAGCCGAAAACCAACAGGGTGGACATCTGGTCCCTTGGATGTGTCCTGTACAGGATGCTCACCGGCAATCTCTTATTCAATGACCCCTTAGAGGTATTCAGATACGCCCTGACCGCATCCTCCTCACCTCTCCCACTTGAAAGCTTCAACCTCAGTATCCCTTGTGTCTCCTTCCTCCACGATATTCTGCAACCAGTTCCAGAGGATCGACCGAGCGCCGAGGATTGTCAAAAGAAATCCTGGATCACGGACAGGGCTGTAGAACTAGAGTACTCTATTGGAAAGGATCTCTACGAAAGGTTGTCTAAGATAAACGGTCGAGCGCCTAATGTCCATTCATTCCCCGATATGGTCGCCAATCTGGCAGCAGACAGTAGTTCCGTACTATGAGAACCCTTGATTGCTATTAGGAAGCCTAGACGGGAGGCTGGAAGTAGAGGATGAGTTTCCTGCCAAGTTTTTTCCACGTGCCATCTTTCCCTCCCCTGGTTCTCGAAGTCAATCATGAACGAAAAATTCGAGGGCAGGTTCCCTCGCAACCTCCAATCGCCGAAGTGGGGATCTCTGGCTCTCCCGCGTGTGAATACCGACCTTCGTGAAATTTCCTTTTTCTATATTCTATACCTCACTTTCACTTATCTATGCTTGAGTCTCACTATAAATCGTTTCTTTTGGATTCCTTCATACTATGAATAACTTAATTCGCTCACTGCCAGGTTCGGAATTTCCTTGTTGCTTGTCTGTAGCGGTTCGCGGGATCATCATATTCACCCTCCTCGTGTTGTACGAGTTTTTTCTATCCAAAGGCGTTATGGCAACGGTATTTTTTTTGTTTCTTTTGGTCAGATGGAGTGTTGCTGGAAGTTTTTTTTCTCCCTTGACTAGCACTGGATAAGTTTTCTATACCTTAAATAAATAATTCAAGAGTTATATGAAAAATGAAAAATGAAAAAAATGGCCTCTAACATACCCTTTTTACCTAATACCCATATGATATCTATTACTATACAAGACACAGCCCCTTCCCTTACTATCTTATTTGTTTGAGCTCAGCACTTATACTTCCTACTACGCTCTATCTCTCCCTAACGGTAAACCATGTATCTAAAATGGTAAATTTTACAATTATTGCTAACAGACCCTCCATAGTATGATAGTCTGCGGTGGCATCTGAGCGGGGGGATTTTTCTTAAAAATTTAAGCGGGGACATAGTAGACATTTATCCTTAAATCTACCAGACTGATTTTCTCGATATTATACCAACTCCACCCTAGATTCCTCCGCCGACACCGTACGTGGTTAGATTCTATCATGTTGGACCTGTATCCATTGGTATTCTAAGACTCATATTTCATGATGCTTATCTCCCTTACACTCCCGGGATATCTCTTGCCTTCCCGTGCAATTTTAATTAGTTGTACTCGCACCTCCCTTCTGCCTATTTGCTACTTGCCTCTTTCAACTTCTCAAACCATGGTATGCGGGAAGAAGTTTGTGTTACTGTAAAGTAATATCAATACTAAGTCCCATTTGCCAATATTTAACGACCCCTGTTGAAAATATTGTTATTGTCTCCCATTGTCCACAAACGATCACTTGCTCGCTTGTATTCCCTTCCTATATCACTCATCTGTATGGGGTTGCATCCCTCACGATATTGGGACAGTTTTTTGGTGAAATCTTGGTTATTCAGCGGCTATCTCGTACTGCCTAGAGCGCTCTCTACTCTTCAAGTTCGGTTATCTATGTGGAGCCCATGATGTATGGGCTGAACAAGGGAAACGGGTTTTCCTCATGAAAGATGAGGTAACTGATATTCTCTATACATTTCCGGCCATTAGACCCTTTCTTCTAGTCTAATATAAGCAAGAATAACCGTCTGAGTTGAAGATGCGAAAAACTTACTGTTTTACCTCTGCGCGGCGTCGAAGCCCGGATTGGCATGGCCCCCCTTTAAATTATATAATAGAACATGATTGGAGTGCGGAAGAGCTTGCTTCAACACTGTCAAGAAGTAGACGTTTTTGTTGTGTAGCAGAAGATTGTTTTTTTTAGTTCTCTAGCTAGATAAGAGGAACATGAACGGTATAAGTATACACTATCGTGATGACGCAACCCATGATGTAGAATATACACTTCCGCGTACGCTCTCTCATACGCAATAGTTGGTTGGAAGCTTTAAGCAAATCTCTCGTACCTCCGCCCTAAGGATCATCATCTCAACAAACAGTGTTGGAAATGGCAGTTTTATGGCCACACTTGATGCGGGATGTGCCCGCACCCCGCGGCCGCAGAGGCATACGCACGCACTAGTCAAAGGACACGCAAGCTCTGAAAATATTTTCACCCCACTAGTTTTTCTTTCCTTCTCACCTTTCCTCTCTTCATGTCAGAAAGTGAACCGTTTTGTTGTGCAGCGGAAGATTGTTGATTTAGTTCTCTAGCTAGCTAAGCGGAACATAAACGGTATAAGCATACCCTATCGTGATGACGCAACCCATGATGTAGAATACA
>Ga0307517_10000274_pt1 | contig 88814 bp, 72 predicted proteins | sample 23_EM_MG_FD_194515 | JGI IMG/M metagenome (GOLD analysis project Ga0307517, IMG submission 194515) | Populus trichocarpa ectomycorrhiza microbial communities from riparian zone in the Pacific Northwest, United States - 23_EM | ecosystem: Host-associated > Plants > Roots > Unclassified | place...
GACCGTGCTTCCTTGATGAGATACAAGTCAGTTACCCCCCCCCCCCCCCCCCACTCTCCCCCACGCGGTTGGAGCTTTTCTGAGAAAGACATGCAGATATTTCCTTCATTATTCAGAGGGCTCTTTTATGCCTCCCCTACTCGTTGGGATTGTAATGCAAGGTGTCAAGAATGCTCCCGTTCCCTTCTTCTTGAAGCCACTTGTCAATATGATATGCTCCGGTGTTGAAACAAAATACTTGTTGCCAAATTATAAGACTCATTTTGATTTCCTCGAGTCCGAAATCTCCCAGCGCCCGTGGCTTGCCGGAGAGGAGTTTACTGGCGCGGATATCCTGTTATCCTTCCCACTTACCGCGATGAAGGGGAAATCGATATTCACCCAAGAGAATTATCCGAGACTTTGGGCATACACGGAAAAGCTCACTGAGAGGGAGGCGTATAAGAGGGCAGCGAAAAAGGTATGATTTAGAACAGATCCGGGTTCCCTAGACTTTTCGATACCCTGGGGGCAATGTGACTAACCCACTGTAGACCGGAGCGATTGAGGGGGACAGGATTTATTAGGTGGGGATGGCATTGTACTTGTATGATACCAGGGAGGTGGCTTGAATTTACCGGCTTTCTTTAGTGTGCTCGAGTACCGTATTGGAACGCCTATCAATGTGGTTGTTGGTTTGGGTCTTGACCGCTGGCTGTTGTTTCGTAAGCTTATTCTACGCTCGTATGAATCCCAACCAATATGGTGGCTTGATAGACGCCCGGACCAGTCACCTGAACACTTCACCCAGCCTTAACGGCCTACACTGTGAGAAATTTCCTAGAGACCTTTTCTACCCGTTGACAAGAGTTGGATTTCGTGTTGCCTCTCCTCTCTGCCAAAAATTGAGCCGATGAACGCCTTCTCGCTTACCGTATTAAAAATCTTCAACACCGCTACTCCGCAGTAAGCAACGAGGTTGGGACCGCCGGTCATGCGAGCGGGACAACACACCGGTAGGACAGGATGTCAGGATCAAAATCCAACTCTCAAAGCCTCAATTTCAGGGCAAACAGCAACACAACGAAGGAAAGTCCCGGATGCGGCCCGTGCGCAACAGGGGAGAAACCGAGTGATTCGTTGTGAGCACCTCGGAGGTAGCTGCGGCCGCTGATTATGACGTGAGAGCCCTGAAATAGCTTAACCTCAAGTGCGAACGAGCACCGACTCTTCGCTCGGAGGCACTAGTATCCATCCTGCCCGTACTCGAGGACAGTAACCTGGTCCATGGTATTTTCCCTGTTACCGCACAATACCGATGGACTACCTGGGTATGGGGATTAGTGATGGGACCGGCAAGTGTCTTTGAGCCAGGGGCTTAAATATCGCCGACAAAAAGTGACTTAATCTTGTATGAGTGACGGCAGGGAGGGTAAGAGGCTCTGGTAGTTTGAGCGCCCCTGCCCGTCTCATCACTAACCTCCATCCCCGAGTGCAGTAGTCCTGCACAGGGTACCAGTCCAACAGTACCGGTATGACACCTCAGAAACTGGAGTCGAATAATTGAGGATGCCTCTAGATCCGGAGCTTCCCTCCTTTGGAGAAATCACAGCGAGAAGATTCTCATTTGGCCCTCGCTCGGTTGAGACAAGTAAAAAAGAAAAGACTGCAACAGACCTTACTTACTAGGAGAGGCAACTCCAACGTCCTGGCGAGATTCTCAATTACCGGTATTACGGTTTTTACGGTATATCCGCAAAACCCATTTTGCTCACTACAGAATTTATCCATGCTGTTTTAAATGTTGAATGAAGTTCCACCTGGCGGTGGTGGGTGGTGGGATACCTAATTGGCTAATGCCTTCCTGGCAGAATCCAAACCACATGATGCCCTGTTATACGGTACCTCTCAACACCTGATAACCTTATTAAAACATCTATGTTGGCGTGCGTAATGCGTTAGATCCCCAGCCGCTCGAGGTTGGATGGCAGTTGGGCAGTGAGCACTATACTAGCGCTCATGTGTGCTATGTGTGGGTCTGCACATATGCCGCATAACGTCTCTTCTGGAAAAGAGTATAAAAATCCAAGCTCAGGTCCCCCAATTCCAGATTTTTGTTCCCCAGTATCAGCAAGCTCAATTTCCTCTAGCTAGCTCCCGCCCCTCAGACCAGCAAGTCACTTTCTCGCGCCAATTACACACTACCTCACACGCTATCTCGAAAGGCACCCTCTTCTCCCCAGAAAACCAACAAAATGAATCCTCAAGTCATCCTTGTCACTGGTGCGAATAAGGGTATCGGCTATGGAATTGTTCGCAGCCTGCTCACCTCTGCCCCTTCCCATTCCATCATTTATTTGACCTCCCGCGATGTTTCTCGTGGACAGAGGGCTGTCACAGAGCTTTCTGCCATTGGAGGACGTTCCTCGAATCTGGTTTATCACCAATTGGACATCACCGATGAACAGAGTATCGACACCTTGGCCAACAAGATCAAGAATGCCCATGGGAAGCTCGATGTACTCATCAACAATGCTTCGATTGCTGGGACTGACAATGAATTGATGGTTGATGTCAATTATTATGGAACTTTGATGGTATGTTGTCCCCGCTGTAGCCTTCTCCTCGTATGAGGGGGGAGGGATGGAAAAGGAAGAATGGGGCTGATTGAGATGCCAACGAATGCAGGTGTGCAAGAAATTCATCCCAATTATTGACAAAGAGCATGGACGCATCGTCACAATCGGCTCTGCGATCGGTCATCTCGCCACATTTGAAAACGAGGAGATAAGAAACCAACTGGGCAACCCAGAACTGACAATCGAGGAACTGAGCGCTCTGATGGACAAGTACAAGGTTTGCTACCCCCATTTCCTCTCTCTCTCTCTCTCTTCAAATGCGCCTTTGTCAGTCAGTTGGTGTTGTTGTCTCAGTAATTAATTGTGATCCCGGCTAGGCGGACTGCAAGGACGGTAAAGCGAGTGAGAATGGATGGCCCATGGCATACGCTGTTACCAAAGCTGGGGAGACGGCACTTTCTGGAGTATTAGCTAGGAAGTACCCTAGCCTGCTCATCAATGTTTGCTGCCCTGGATGGTATGTTGCCTTCCCCCCCCACTATTTCTTTCCCCGGCAGGCACATAGCTGATAGTTCTTCTCTGCTAGGGTTAATACCGAGATGGGTGCCTCCATGGGCGGTAAGCCGCCCAAGACCATTGGTAAACCTTTCCACCCATTTCATCCAGGCTCTCATTCCACCATGTATAAGTGCTAACATGATAACAAGACGAGGGTGCACAAATCCCCGTCAGGCTTGCTATCAACGACCTCGGCGGTGTTTCTGGAGGGTTTTGGGAAAACCCTAGCGTCATGGACACTGGTGTTGGTAGTATCTCGGTCTGGTAAAACGCAGTCACCATCACCATCACCGGTTTGGCCTCGTTATAAAAAAAACGCTCCTTGGAACACTAGATTGTGTTCGCCATCATGTACAATAGCCATTTGTGCTCTTTCGTCGTCCCCTTCACGCGCCATGAGCTTTTCGGGGTCGGAGCTTCTATCTTTTTTTTTTCTGCTTTTAATTTCAATTTTACCCTTTTCCTTCTTCTTCCCACTTGACTCTTGCGGAGAGAAAGGAGGAAGAAGGACTGAAACAAAAAATTCCCTCCACCCTTCCACCCGTTTTTGTGATATAACTATTATAACCGATAGCACATGTCCCCTCCTCCTCGTTCCCACCCCATCCATGTCCACACATGAACTCATTCAACAAGTGCACTGCAAAAAGTTATTCCCAGTCGCGCCAGTGTGCGTGATCCCACCTACAGCATCCCACACCAAATCCCCAAGTCAGCCCTCTGATCGTTCCATTCCAACAAAACTGAAAAGGGGAAGGGGAAGAAGAGAGAGGGGGGGGGGGAGAAAGAAACTCACCACAAAGTACAGCATCCGTCCCATCCCAACTTCCTATAACAATCCTATCCGCACCTGGGGAGTTGCCACTGGTAAACACCTGGGCCCCGAGAATCGGAAACTCGTAGTATGGTTTACTACAACCAGAATTGAATGTGAACCCTTCATAGTTGTTGTACTGGTGCGGGTAGTCTCGCCGGCCTACTTGGCCACCATTATTCAAACGGCCCAGAGCTGCATTAGCGGCGGCGGAGACTTGTGCTGATGTGTAGGTGTGGCCTGGAAATGTTGTTAGTTTTTTATGTGTTGTTGGATGTGTAGTTGAGCAAGAAAGTGGTGGTAGTGGTGATGGGGGCTGTTATTGTGGTTGTTGTTGTTGTTGTTGTTGGGATGGGCACGGGACAGATAGCGGCAAGGGTTGGGGGTGTCTCAGTTGGATATTACGAGCACGTACCATGACAAGTAACATCTTGGATCCCGCACACAGCAGCAGCAAGAGTCGGGGTGATAATCGCGGTTATTAAGAGGAGGAACTTCATCTTAAGAAAAGTTATAAAACTGCCGGTTATAGTAGGACACACGATATAGTTGGCTGGTCTCGTGACTCGAGACGAAACGAAACAATTCTGGCTTCTCGGGCAAAAAAGGGAAAGAAGGGAATGTTCTCCTCTTTATAATTATCCCAATTGCTCTCTTCTCTCCTCCATATGACTATCGTGGGGCCTGTACCTTCATCCATCTCATTTCCGCCCCGCCGTGTCGAGCACTTCCCTTCTTCCCCTCGCTGTCTCAGCTCAGCCGGCAGCTCGAATTACTCCTCTATCAGCTGTACCGGGTATCAAGGGTAAGTATGTCGAACCCCTTCTGGTGGCCCGGCTTCCTCTCGGCCACTCATGGAACGGGATTCCCCATAGCCACACGGCGGGGGGGAAACTCGGCTAGAGGGAAACTCGGCGGGGGGGAAGCTTGGCTAGAGGGAAACTCGGCGAGAGAGAAACCCGGCGAGAGGTAATCCCGTGCTATGAGTGGCCGAGAGGAAGCCGGGCCACCAGAGGGGTTCGACAGGCTTACCCTTGAAACCCGGTGCACTAGAAAAGATAGGCGAAACCGTTCCCTTTGCCAAAGGTTTGTCTTGGAAGTCGTACTGCAGGATCTTAAATAGACTAATTGAACTATTTGCAGTACCGGTACTCGTACTGTACGAGCAGAAGTGTTGCGCCCAAGGAGATGGATGAGGCAGGGATTATTTTGCCGGCTAACCGCTCTTGTCTTATCCGAAAACATCTCCTCTTACCGGTAATTAGTAAATTTATAGTATGTTTCGGGTCGCGATAAACCTGCTCATGGTCGAGAAAAATAATCGTCCGATTTCAAGTTGAGTGATCACTACCAGCAGGGAGGCTTTTCTTGATTTTAATATCTTATATATTTAATGTAGCTAGACACCTGCCTGCTGCATTGATCTACAATTTTAATTTCTGGAAATATAGACAGAAAGACTGCTGTATGTTCTCTGGGTTTGAGGTTGGGGCATTTTGTATGGTGTCATAAATGGTGACTAAGCAAGGGAGATTTCACATGGCTAATAGTTATTAGTCATGGGTATATTATATTTCATAAGATGATGTCACTTAACTGAAAAACATTTCACATGACTAGGCAATAGGGTATTATTGTTATATTATAATTGGTTGATGATTTTATGACTCATGATTGTGAGGTTATATAATATTATAATAACTTCTGCACATGACTTAGTTGTTGTATTTTAATTAGGTAATGTAACAATCCTATTGTTGAGCGTATATGCAACAGGCAACGACAGTCTTCTCTGACCTATGTGAGTCTCGTTCTCCCTCTACAGGAATGGGAGTACTATCTCTTCAGATAGTACGGAACTGGCTTGCTTGTCTTTGGGAGTTCGCTAGAGATACTATCTCTTTAGATCGTAAGATGTGTGGATTGGCGTACTTGATAGAACTATCACAATAGTTCTATGTTCGGGCGTCCCGTCGAGACTATCACAATAGTCTCCGGGTTCTTAGAGAGTAGGCTCTCGTGGAGGAGGAGTGTATATAAAGAGAGTAAAGGATGATTGTATTGCAATATCTTTAGTATAGAAAAGTACTTAGATGGTTGTGTGAAGATCCTATCTCTTGGTCGTTTTTTTTTTTTTTTTTTTGTAATCATGTATTCATTGTTTTAAGGTACAAAAAACTGCATGCAGTGCTAGCTATGGCAAAAACAAAACCTATAAACAATAACCACGACCCGCTTCACCTCTTCATGGGAAAAATCAAGCACCCCAAATCCATAGGAAAAGTCCCCCTCGCCTAGCGCCTAAGATAGAAACCCCAGACACGTAAGGAAACAATACATAGAAACGTACAGGTAGAGAGACCCAAACCCTTCCGCAGGCTTACCAAAACAAAAGAAAAGACTCTAACGGCCAGAAACGCTGCCCGCGGGGAGAGGATTGTTGATCGGCGACGTAGGAAAACTCCAGTAGAGGGCCCACCGAAACTATGATGTATGGTCAGGCAGGTTATTACATCGATCCAAGGCGTTGGACAAAGCCACGGAGGCAGTGCTATACCACGACTAGGCGTAACTGAGGAGGGGCCAACCGATCGGTAGGGTAGAAGGCGAGCGGAGCCACCGGGCAGAGGGGATGCCAGCCGACGATGATGAGCAGTAGGGTGCCAGCCGGAGAGTAGCAGTAGGGTGCCAGCCGGTGAGGAGCAGTAGGGTGCCAGCCGGTGGGGAGGATTAGCAGTAAGGTGCCAGCTTATGGGGCAGTACGGTGCCAGCGTACTGAACCGGGAGGGGGGCGGAGGAAGGATCGCGAGCGGGCTAGCCACAACCGACAAACGGGCCATAGCAAGGGCTTTTGGGACGACGACGAGACCGAGACGAGACCGTGATGTTACTAACCGAGGCTTTCCCCATCAGAGGTACAAGCCCAGCAAGCCGGGGCCTACTTTGACCGAGAGTCCGACACCGTAACACCGACCGTGAGCGTAGCGAGAAGCTTTCCGACCGTGCAAAATGCTAAGCGAGGTGTAAAGCAAGTGCGGGGTAAGGGGGAGAACCGAACTTCATGAGCTGGTGTCAACGATGAACGGGAACAAGAACCCCAAGGAGGGGAGGCAAGCGTGCCCCAGAGGAGGAGGGTAGATGGCTTAACGTCAACTCCTAGGCAGTAGCCATCGTGGGAGAAGAGAGGTGGGTGGGGGAGGGTGACGATGATTTCCCGTGGTGTTGAGATTTCAATCGGCGGAGGTGGAGGAGAGATGGTTCTTGATCCTATCTCTTGGTCGGAACCAAGCGCCTTATATAGGCATCTTCCCCAACCCTATCCCTGGTGACTCATCACCTCGCGCTACATAACCCTCTATGACTCGTAGTGAGTCATAGCGCGAAATCCATTGATGACTCATATGAGTCATCGCACAACATTCGTTTAACCAATCAAAACTCATAAACCAAATCATGTGCCCAAGCGAGTCACATGCGTGAAACCCATGACTCATAATATGAGTCATGTGCAAAAGTCATTACATCGTGTGACATCACAATCGTGAGTCATGAAACAATCAACCAATCATAATATAATAATGACTCGCGAGTGCGTAGTCATGTGAGAACTATGAGTCAAGTGATGTCATAGTGTGAAATCCAACATACCTTATGACTCATAAGTATGAGTCATGTGAAATCTGCCTTGCTTAGTCACGATTTGTGACAGGTAAGAGGTTGTTAGGCAGTGACTCATACAAGTCATCTGATCAATTTCACGCTATCACTAATTAGTCATAGAAGTTGTACTAGTATGACTCATATGGATATGTTATCAAAGTTAGGGTAAAGTGAGGATTAAGTATAAATAAGGGTCTTACACTGTAAGGGAGAAGATCTTCACATTACTACCTCTGTACTTTCCTACCTACAAGTCTATTCATAAGAAACCTCTTGATATGTTCTTACACATTATGGCCTTTTACCTACAATTGATTATAAGATAAATACAATACTATCAAACACAACTATGTAAGAGTTACAAGTAAGTCCAAGGAGTTCATAATTATTCAAGAGAGGAAATATCCATATTAATACTAACAAAAGGATTATTGAGAATAGCAATTACAGCCTGCTACAAGTAGTACTAATATATTAGCAATCTAAGTAGGAGTATAACCTATAGGTAGTTGTGAAGGTACATATAATCGTTGGAATAAGAGTACTTTATAAGTAATATTTTGTAACTTCAAGAGTAAATAACTCTTCCTCTCATGCTATTTATATTTATCTAACAAGTGAACTTGCTATATAGGTTACAAGAGGAAAGAGCCTATTAAAGTAACTATATACTGTTCAATTTCCAAATATTGAATTGTTTGCTAACTATCGATTTAACTATATAGGTGGCTAGATTTATTTACATCTATGTTGATAGCAGCATAGACCAAATACAGGAACTGGCTATGATTGAAAAGTTTTTAATTACTATAGTTTGGGCATCCAGAGGTGTCCAAGTTAGCACTTTAACAAAATTAAAGACAATATGCAGAAATGAAACTTGGATATTAATATTGAAATTGATTCAAATAATCGAAGACTGAGATACAAGGATAAAGAAAACAAGCAATAACAAGAGTGAACTATGCAAAACAAGATATATCAATTACAACAATATTCAATAAATCAGTAAGTAAGTATAAGATCCTTTAACCAAAGATAATGCAATTTGCTATCTGCTAAGAGACATAACAGTTGATATTCATCAGTTTGTGGTTACAATATTTTGGTTTGATGTACTAGTGGTTTCTGGTACTAGCAACCTCTCTACTATTACATCTAGTAATAACCAAGCTAACAAAGAAGATATATATGCTGATGTTTGTATGTTCTGTAATGAACCTCGGAAATCTACCACTATCTGAGTTGCCTTATATGGAATGTCATGGCAAGTAGCAGCAGAACTACTAGGTATGCTAATTAATTTCTATGAGTTCTTTATCACTATGACTATTTCTAACAAAATACTTTAGATAACAAACATCTTGTTCCTCTAATGAATAAAAGAGCGAAATGACTTGTAAATGATGGATGAGCATGAAACAAGGAAAAACAATTTCTCTGTTTGATTCAGTGGATTAGGATTGCAACACTAGAGGAGCTCAACTGGTTTGAGAATGATGAAACTGGCTAGACCCATATGGGACGCATTTATCTCAATATTGTGAGATCTTAAGTTGGTGTAATGATTATGATGAACTGCTAGTAATGGTTGGCGTCATTTGCAAGGTGTATTATTTTTGTATTAGTGAAGTTTTTCTACCACAGTCATTAGCAAAACTTTATATCAATTAGCAAATAGTGAAACTTTCTCACATGTTGATCCTAGTCACTTTGTGAGTGATATTTTTCATTTTCCGAATTGATAGTCAAAAGGAAAATAAATAAAATAAAGGTAACAGTTTTCTGTTCTACATATTTTCATGTTTTATTCCTCTCATACTATTATTTTGTTAGATAATTCTAAGATGATTAGAGAAGTTAGTTGTAATTTAATGTGTGTAACATGATTAAATGCACGATAATATTGTAACTCTCAATGGTTATAAAATTAGTTAGACTAATATACATAAAGCTATTACTAGAAAAAGAAACAATCATGATAGTAGAACATCCCAAAGCCAGTGCACACTGGCAAAGTGAAATATAAGCGAAGAACGAAGTTGTATATTAGGAATGTGGTTGATAGCATGTGCAAGTCGTGACCTGTTCCTCGGCAGATGGAGCAGCTAGGATAAGGAGGTATAGGTTTATCAGCTGGGAGACAGGCACAATTCGCTAGCATTTGATGGCCCATAACCTCACCAACATAAATGTGTTCCTTATAAAAGGTCAGTGCAAGAGAGAGTTGTTACTAATGTTGTTTGAAAAAAAAAACCTATTAATTTATTTCCTTAGCTATGATATCTAATAACCTTGATTATCTAACAAAGGGGTGGTATGGGAGGGATAAAACATGAAAATGGGTGGTATGGGAGACCTTTACCGAAGAAAAAAAGGTTATTGTGTCAACAAACTGGTAAACAAAAGGCTTTTACGACCGTCCTATTAGGGATGTTCAGCTATGGACTCGGAATCACTCTCACGGGCAATCGTAAATCTATCGTCCGGAATAAATGTTTCCGGGGGGTTAAATTTTTTGGCTCAGTCACGTGGGAGTTTACTAAGCAGAGCAGGATTTTATCAAACTATTTGGAGTCCGTCCCCTCCAAATTCAACTCGCCCCCACCACAGATGTCGCTCTACCTCGAGAGCTCAAAAATTATCGCCCGGGTCAATTATGGTGGCCTGCGTGCAGCCGTATATTCCGACAGATCAATTAAATCGAAACCGGAGCAGTTATACGCATTATGTGTTGAGACCCTCAAACACCAGGAAATCCTCAACGAAGTTATCGAAAAATCACAGATACTAAAGGTCGAGAAGAAGGTGAACCCACCCCTAGAAGGGGCGAAATTTTCATCCCAGGTCCTTACTTTCCCCTAACTTGAAATCGGCTTCTGCCCGAGCCATTGTGAATTTTGCTAAATTCTCACGGGTCCAACCTAGCTCACGCATCCATTGGCATTGGTACTCTTGCATGACTTTCTTATTTCGAAGAATGGAATTGCTACCTCTAATGGGCCACTGAAATCGTCAATATTGAGAAATCGAGCTCGTTTGTCAGCTGAATTTACCCGCGCACGGCTCAAGCGTGGTTTTTCGACCAAAGCGGCCCTTCTTAAGTCAAGCCGGACGCAGCCACCGCGGTTTCCACGATGGGTTCGCATAAATAATATGAAAGCCAGCTATGACCTACTCATGAATAAGGGGGTATTTTCCGAATTCACTCCTATAGACGATCTCTCGAATCTCTATCCGGAATCCGATCGTTTACCAAATAAGGTCTATGTGGATCCTTACGTCACTGATCTTTTGGCGTTCGCCCCTGCTGCTCCCCTGCTGAAGCATCCGCTCAAGAAAACTGGTGCTATTGTATTCCAGGATAGAGCCTCTTGTGTCCCTGCACAATTACTGGACCCTCCCCGCGATGCATACGTCGTCGATGCTACAGCAGCCCCCGGAAACAAAACTACGCACCTTGCGTCCTTGATGGGACCTGATTCTAAGGGAAAGATTTTTGCCTTCGAGAGGGACTATCGGAGAGCATTCACTTTGAAAGAAACGGTTGAGGCAGCGGGAGCAGAGAAGTTGGTCGAGATTAGACCGTCACAGGACTTTCTCAGGAGCGTGCCGTGGAGCCCCTCCGAGGGGAATGGGCTCAATAAAGTCACGCATATCCTACTAGATCCAAGTTGTAGCGGAAGCGGTATTGTGGAGAGGGATGAATATAACTATGTGCCTAGGAGTGATCCAGACGCTAAGGGGCGAGGACGCCCAGATCCAACATTGGACCTGCCGCTAAATAAATCACCAAGCGCCATAGAATATAGGGATAGTGGGGTATGGCAGCCAGCGAGCACAGAGAAAGACCGGATTTTCTCTCTAGCCGACTTTCAGGTCCGGATAATCGAGCATGCTATGCGTTACCCCAATGCAGCACGGATAGCATATAGTACCTGCTCTATACACGCACAAGAGAACGAACGAGTTGTTATGGCAGCCCTAAATACTTCGGTTGCAAGGCATAGGGGGTGGGTGACAGAGCCCCGGCATCTAAATAGAATGAAAGATTGGCCTAGGAGAGGTATTGTGGAGGAATGCGAGGGGAACGAACAAGTGGCGGACTCATGTATCAGGTTTGAACCATGGGTTGACGGAGGCATCGGTTTCTTCGTGGCAGTTTTTATCAGAAATGAGCAGCAGCGAGCGAGCTTACCCGCAGCCCCAGCTATCAAATGGAATTTGGCGGAGAAAGCAAGGCAGGAGCGTGCAACGATTGCGGGAGAGTCAGGGGAGGGTGAAGAGGAGGAATGGAAGGGCATCAGTGATAACGATCTACCGACAGAGCCAAGTCCCCAGAGGCTAAGCTCGATACGTATCCGGCGCTACACCTCAATGGGGCAGGGGGACACTGGGGTGGTTGAGCCCCCAAGCCCAGTGAGCGGGCTAGCCCGTAAGACATTCGCCCCAGACGGCGACGAACCCGACCACGACCCCAAATTTTCGCAAGGGCCGAAAATCATACGTGGCGGGCAAAAACCAAAGAAGATGACCAAACGTGAAAAGCAGCGCGAGAAGCAGCAAAAGCGCGAGAAGGAACTCGCCCTCATTCGGCCGATGAAAATGCGCGAACGGGAGGTTCGCCTGGGCCGGAGCGGGGACGGGGAGGATGGCGGTATGTGTGGTTCGTGGGCACAGGTTTTTCAGGGCGAGGTTGAATACGTATCGAAGAGGGCGAAGTCTATCGAGAAGCGGAGGGCAAGTGTAGGAAAACTGGACAGACTAAGGCCTGTCGATATGCCTCCGGAAGATTTTGACAATAGGGATTTCTCACGGCTGGGTATCGGACATCAAGAGTAGCGCGAGGCTGTGGATAGTCCGTGTTGTATATATTAGATCATGGCTGCCGTTGGTTTGTATCTTAGCATGATTAGTTTGTGAGGCGGCTTAGTGAGAAACGGAAATCCTAGGAGAGGGTGGAGGGGTGGCAGTTTTTTTGTGAGTTGGGGGATTGTATTATATCACGGTTGTTATGGCGGTCCTGGTTTCCGGTAAGCATATGAAAACCACTCTAGTCCCTTCCCAGCTCTCTCTGCCTTCAAGCAATCGAAGGATTTAACAAAAAAAAAACTTTCCCGGCTCTCTCACTGTAATTTCTCCTGACCGCTTGACGGTCACATTGGGGGTATTCGCCCACGTCGAATCGCTCTATATGTGCCCAGAACCGATCCAAATACACAATACCTCACCTACACTCACCACCACCACGAAGGGTAAGGCACTTGCCAAAATAGAAAACCTGCCCCCGCTCTCTAGCTAGGGGAAATCAACTGCTACGCCACAGATTACTCTAAAGGATCACACTCATTTACTAGTACAACCCAAAACTTCTAGAGACAGTGGTTTTTAGGGATATAGAATTTATGAGCGGTAACTATCAAACGGATTTCCTCCTTTTTTTTTTAAGCGTGCCAGACCGGGGCAGCTGCCGCATTGCCACTGGCGGCTAGAATAGTGTCAGTCAAGCAACAGAATTTGGCGGCGAGTGATGCGTTGTGTTTTCCCAATTGCTTTTGGCTGACTGGGCAAATTCCATCCAAAGGCAGAACGTTTAAACATTAGTAGACGTAATCCGGAGTCACATATCTTTGCTATAATGTGGATCTGACGTTGCTCCGACCGACCGCTTCATTGATCTCTATATTCTCTAGGTACTCCTACTGCACGGTATACTTCTTAATAGTGTGGTGGGAATGGGGACGTGCCCCACGGATGCATTCCCACACTCCGATGATTTCCTTATGTTTGATTCCCTATATAGCGCTTTGCATCCTCTCTGTTCCTCCTTTCTCCCTCACTTTCGCTTTCCCCCCTTAATTAATTAAGAACGTTCAATAAAATTCGCCTCTTGTTTGCTCCCACAGCACACAACTCAAAGAAGATTCACGAGAGCGAAGGCCCACGAGAGCAGATATTCGGTTGATGTTTAGGTGCTTGTTATTGTTGATAGAAAGAGAAAGAAGAGTGAGAAAGAGAGAAGAGGAAGGAGGAAAAGAAAAAAGAAGCGATGTCTAGAGATAGGTGTATACACAAGTGGCTGACATACACAGTCACAGAGTGTCACTCGAGACAGGAGGACAAGGCAGGGGTGAAGCATTTTCCAACACCTCACTATTTTATCACTGCACCAGATATCATCTGTTCTCCAGGAATTATCTCCCAACCGTTTATCCTCCCCCCCAGCCACCCACAAACAACGCTCCGAACAGAAACCCCCTCCTCAACTCTCATTCGAAGAACAACGAACCGCCCTCATCTCCAATCCCTCAATACGAGTCATCATTTAGAGGGCCGGGAACACCTCGTTAGGTAATACAGCGCCCTCCCCTCCAGAATGGTGCCGACAGCACTAGATAAAACCAAACACCGGAGACCCCTGATTACTTTGATCGCCCCATTCTCGGACACCGCACCGCAGTCTCGGGAAGTTTCTTCTCTCTCACCTGCAATACCGCAGCGCCCTCATTAACCAAGCGATTATAATATAATAACAATGTATGCGCGGTAATGACCAGCACCGCAGGCTAGGGGGGCTTTAATCTGTCTACTGATGAGCTGCAATATAAGCGCGGGTGCTCGTCCTGGTACCGGTAGGAAATACTCGACGACACGGGGTATATTTTGTATGGGGGCCTAGACACGGACAGATATTTTACCATAATATAAGAGTTTCTTTAATCCCTGTTTTCAGGCATTATTCCGCCCGGCACGAGTACTGTAATGTACATAATTGATTGGCTGATTACAACTCAGCCCGGGCGGATTTCCGACCAGGGGTTAGGCCACAGTCAGCAATACTTCTCTGTACAAACCCTTGTCCAGGATATCTTAAGTTTTCCGCATCGGAGGCTTAATTTACAGGTGAAAGTTTGTTCTTTCGGAGACTCGTTTCCCCTCCTTTTCCCACAAGCTGATGGGAGGTCTGTTAGGGGGTTTTCTGGCAGTGGTGGCTGAAAGGAAGGTTGCTAGTGCTGCGGTTAAAGCCGAATTAAGCTTATAGGAGTTGGATGTTAGGTAGTAGTGGCCCGGGTGAATGTGTAGTACTATGCAGTTCTCGGGTGAGTCTGTGATAACAAGAAACTAAAGATGGAGATGAAGCTACTATTTTGCTGGGAAGGCAAAGCTATCTGGGAAGGGCAGTAGTGCAACCACTAGGGACCAATCTCCTTGGAACCTCACTCACGTTACTCGATGTGGTTTGGGGGTTTGGAGGTATTTGTCATAAATTCAGAAACTGAACTCCTATTACTGGCCTCTCTAGGGGCCTTGTTTTAGCCTCCTCCTCCTCCTCCTCCTCCTCACTATTTCTCACAGCGATGGGTATTTTAGATATAGCCTTTGTTCGAAAAGATCGGGAATTGTGGAAATTAAAAGTCAGAAACACGGTTGCTCGATTGGCTCGAGCACACCGAACCTCCCAATCAAAGCCCCAGAAGCCCGATCACTATTTCCTGATCTTTTCTACGGGGGGCTGTAACATCGAATCTAGCCTCTATTGCTCTCTTCTGAGGTCGCTAGTTTCCAATCCTTGCAGCCATTCCGCGCCTGCAGGGAGCAAATGTTATCGTACCGAGCGAGGAGGGAAGAGAGAACGAAATTAGGAGCGAATAGGCAATAATTTCATAAGTGACGCTCTTAAATAGCGGTGAGGTACTGGCAACCAGTATTGTGAGGCGATTTGGTCAATTGTCTCGCAGGTAGGAATAAACAACCACCCAGACCATGCCTACTATGCATGTAACTGTACTGCACTCGCGCCCGGAATAAAGTATGTGAGAGTGAGATGGGCTCTTCTTTCTTTTTTTTTCATTGGTTAGGCGGTTGTGTAATAATAGCCGTATTTTCGGAGACTCAGCGCGAGATACAAGTCTAACTATTGGCTCTAATCAAGACTAGCTGGTATTAGCGTGGCTGCTGTTGGAATGGGGAGAACAGAAAAAGAAGACATCATTTACTATGGTGCGGGCGAAAAGTGTATCACCATGCTGGCAAGATCCAGTTGTCTGCTTCCCTCCCTTTGCTAGTACGGTAGTCAACCCAAGCGTCAGATGATAGCACCAATTGGGTAACACCACTATAATACTTGCAGGGTATTATTATACTAAAGCTTGCACTCGGGCATCATACCTAGTCCTAATTTCTTTAGTTTCAACAAGAGAACAACTCAAGAGCATTATACGGAACACACTTTCTTCCTTCCTTCGTTGTGGAAGTCTTCCGAGTGACTAGAGGATTCAAGTCATGCCTAGGCAACAAAATGAAAGGTCCATCGTGTGATAAAGGGGGTTCGGTCTAAGAACCGTACAGCAGTAGGAATATGTTGATGATTAGAATTATTACTGAGTCAGGGGGGCTTGCGCTGCAGGACCAAGGTTCCCCCGCAGGATGCAAGTGCCCGTTAGGCTACCGTCCAAGATCACTCCCCCTTTTAAACAAATCTCTCAATTAAGAAGCAAATTGGCGCGACATTACCAGTCTGTCGGTATTCTGGGCCTTACCCTTCTGAAGAAATAGCTAGGGGTCCAAAAGGCGGGTTTCTCATGGGCACCCGGCTAAGGAGATCCCCTCCCTCACGCCATCATAATAATATTATTATTATGTCATGGTAAGATGGCGGAGCAACGGGTGGCACTGTAATTTGGACTTCATGGAGAAGGATGCCTTTCGAGGTGTTTCATCAGGCACCGGGGAAGGACACAAGTACTAGCCAGTCAAAACAAAAATACCCACCCACGGGGAAAAAAATCAAATCAAAGGGGAATTCACTTATTGATTCGGGAAAGTTAGCGAACCCTCTAGTGCCGGTAGTGGAGCCTCCACTCCGGCATTTGGACCAGGTAATCGAAGGCAAACCTTGCCTTGGCCTGCCCCTCACGCTTTCTAACGTCCAGCGAGCGTGGGTGCATCTCTTGTTAGAATCTTGTGGGTTTTGTATGTGTTTTCTTTTTTTCGCTACCCCGCCTCCCGTTGGGGCTAAGCACATGGGCGTCCAATAGCCCCTCTGAAACCAGTTACCGGTAACTTACTGCGATACCCGAGTACTCGGACACGTTTATGGGGGCGGGTTGAGCCATTTCCCAAGGACGGGATTTAAGTTAGTGCTCGTGTCACTTGTGCTTGCAGAAAAACAACTATTATCTAAGTGCGCTGTGGTGCTTGAAGTCATCTTGCATAATCCATGGTGTATTAAAGGCTGCAGTATCATACCAGGTTCGGCATTATTTAACTAATCAATAGAATAGGCCTTGTGCGAAGTACGGTAGGTCTCCCCCCTTTCGCTATTCCCTATCATATTACCGGAACTCTTCAGCGATCCTGGGGCCACCATTCCCAATTCTGCCCAATTGATCACGTCAGTATCACCCTGATAATGTTATGACAACACAGTAACATTCCTAGATCGGAAGGCTACGGTACAGGCCTTTGACCGAAAGCCCAGGGTCCCAGAGGCTGTTACACACATACCCTTTATTCTATTGTAACGGCAGATTACGCCCTACTTCAACTTGGGAATGGATTTTGGTTGTTTAAAATGACCTCGAGATCCCGTCGTCCTTTCCAGGCTCACCTTACCTTATCAATTTCTCTCTACTAGCCTTAGTAATCTCCTCTCACGGCTCTTAGTGACTGTCTGACTTTCCAGACAACATCTATGTAAGTCCCTGCCCTCCTTTCTACTCTCTCCCAAGTCTCCTCCTCTCCTGTCGTAGCTCCCAGCATCTCCGAGCGCATTACTACTTTCCGCTTGCTGACAAAAATCTCAGAGGGATGAAGTTCTCGTCCTTCCTCCTCAGCTCCCTCCTCGCCGCCCCAGGTCTCGTCTCAGCATGGCTTCCAGAAGGCAAAATCCGCGGGGTCAATCTTGGCGGCCTCTTCGTGGTTGAGCCTTGGATGATGCAAGATGAATGGAACGCGATGGGTTGCGGAGGCCAACCCAGCGAATTTGACTGCGTGCTCAAGCTCGGCCAATCAGCAGCCAACACCGCCTTCCAAGCGCATTGGAACCGCTGGATCACCCAAGCCGACATCACCGAGATCAAGAGTCTGAACCTTAACACCATCCGTATCCCGCTAGGATACTGGATCTACGAGGACCTGGTTTATGCCGACAGTGAGCACTTCCCCCAAGGGGCATTCCAGTACCTCGAGAGAGTCTGCAAATGGGCCAAGGATGCCGGGCTCTACATCATCATCGACCTGCACGGCGCACCAGGTGCCCAGCAGAAGTACCAGCCCTTCACCGGGCAGTATTCCCCCAACGCCGGCTTCTACGTCGACTGGCAATACGAGCGAGCATACAAGTGGCTCGAATGGATGACCAACATCATCCACACAAACACCAACTTTGCCCAGGCCGGCACAATCCAGCTGGTGAACGAGCCCCTCCAGGATGGGAACACTCAGGGGAGCATGATCCAACAATACTACCCAACCGCCTTCTCACGCATCCGGGCTGTCGAGAGCAGGCTGGGAGTCCCGTCAGCGAAGAGGCTACACATCCAGATGATGAACGAGAAGTGGGGATCCGGGAACCCCAACGCCAACATCCCCGACCTTACCAATGCCTTTTACGATGACCACCACTACGTCAAGTGGACTCCCGGCGTCACCGTCTCCCGGGACGGATATATGCGGCACTCGTGTACCGACTCCCGCAGCGGGAATTGGCCTGTCATCACCGGAGAGTGGAGTTTAAGTGTTGCCGATAGTGCGGAATGGAATTCGGAGTTCACGCTTGATAGGGCTGATGCCGTTGAGTGGTACAGGAAGTGGTGGGCTGCCCAGTTCCTTAGCTACGAGAAGATCGATGGTTGGGTTTACTGGAACTGGAAGGTCAACTGGATCGCCGGAAGGAATGATTGGAGGTGGGGATATAAGCAGGGCGTTGATGCTGGTGTTATCCCTAAAAATCCTCTTGATGCATATAGTTGGAATGCTTGTGCGGGATTCACTTAGGTCTATTTAATATTATGACAGAAGGAGAAGAACAACAGATTAATATCAAATTTTACAAGCAACTTTGACTCCCCTACTCTGAATCTCCTGGAGGCAGGGTCTCGGCGTTTAATTTCCAGTTTAGATTACTTTTAGCACTAGCACAGTGCAGTACATGCATACCCGTACGTTAGCAAGTGCGTAACAGAAGAGTACTATAATACTACAGTAGAGAATCAGTACGGCATTCAGAACTTTCAATCCCTTCCCCCTTCCCCCTTCCCCAGCCAGAGGAGACAAATCGGCTTTCTTTAAATAAATAAAAAAGAAGAAGGAATAAAAGAAAACAATCAAAAAAATTCTTTCTTTTGCTCAGCTACCCCGCCGATCGCAGACCCTATCCTCATAGGTAGGGCCCAGAGCCGGATTCTACCACCTCGCAGCAGCTCCGATTTGCGCTACGGCCTTACTAAGTAAGGCTTAAGGTCTTCAGTCTCCCAGTTCCTGTAGGGTAGGATTCCTTAAATCCCCTACCCTACGTGAATTACTATCGTTCGATAGTAACTCATTTTGAGAGGAATCAAACTCCTGGGCTCCCGCTAAGTTGCACAGGAAGTTATTAGTTTCTTGACATGTTAGCCACTGCGCCAGCTAGGCACTTCACACCATATCGAGATGGGAACTAATACTTATCCATAATATGTCGTTGATTTTTTCCCTCATGACGTTAGACTTTCAGCGAAACAGCCACACAGTTTCAGACACCTGCCGATTCCGTTTTTTTCCTTCTGTATGTTTCCTTTCTTCTCTTTAGCCTGACTTGCTAGGGATGCATCATTGCCGCCTGGTGTAGGAGTTACAGTAGGATAGAAGGAAGAAGAAATCCGTACAATACCACCCTTCCTGTTACCAACCCCGGGATCTCCATAGCTGAACAAAACTACTTCATCGAATTCCCCTTCCTCACCACCACCAGCACTCCAGCTTCTAAATTCCTCAGTTTGTAAGAGCCATTCCCCTACATTTTCGACCCGGCAGTCTTTGATGTCTTGGTGCCGTGGCTTGGGATCGAGTGGGGGATAGCCAGGTTAGGATATTAGACCGGTCATCGGCAACTGTAAAATGATTTGACAGGCGAATAGTCGTGTTGAAAGAGTGGGTATTATGACTGAAAGATTCCGACATTTTCTCTTTCTCACAGGTTAGGATATTGTAGATGATGGGGAGAGGGTTGCTGTGGCTGGCTGCTGGGATTCCTGGGGCTGAGGAAAAACGGGGCTATTTGTGGATCTTTATTGATACTTTGGGCCCGCTTTATCAATCTCCCTCAGATCCGTGCCAACAGTCCCCTGTCTGCGCCACCGCATCAAGAGTAGGAAATGCCACACCTTTTCTGGAAAATATTACTTTTATGATACAAGGCAATAAGCAGAGAGGACGTAGCTTGTCAGAGTGAAAATAGGCAAAGTAGCCCTAGCCCTCAGGGCCCACAGCTGCTCTTCCAAAACAAAGGAAGAAAAAGGAAATTTTCCATTCTTTTCTGTATGATACTCCGCCGATCGTCAACCCGAAGGTTTAGAGTCTGATTCTACCATACAACCTCGTAGCAGGATTGGCAGGCCCCACAGCCCTATTGATAAAGGCTAGATTATCCCATCTCCCAGTCCCCATAAGGCAGGTTCCTTTTTCAATTATCCTTCCCTACCATTATGTTCGTTACCAGCCATTATTACCTTAGCCCATAGCCATCACACGGCAACCCCTGACATTAAACTCTCAACCCTATCATTTCTTGTCGGCCAAAATTCACAAAGGTCTTGGCACCCCTCCTTCCTGCTATAAGTACCTCCCTCCCCCCACTCCCTCTTCTCTCCTCATACTTACCTAGTAGCAGAGTCCTCCGCTCACCAAGTGTGGGCTCTCTTAGTGTTCCATCTTCATTGCACTTCGAAGATGGGTACTACGTCAGCTGTCTTCGGGCACCTGGGCTGCTCAATTTTTGATTTATTCCCGGGACATCAATTCTCCCTTTTTGTCATTGTCTTTCTGGCCACCGGGCGAGGAGATAAGGACAACATCCCCGGAAATCAAGATCCGTCCGAGCTCATTACTGTGAATTATCTAAATTACTGTACTATACCTTAAGGGTCAGAGTACTATACCAGCGGGATTCGCTCCCGAGTCATCTCCTGGACAATGTGAGAGGGGGTGAAGGTAAAATATTGAGTCTAGTAAATCGGCAGTCACCCCCTGTGTTCTGAACTAGATCCACGATGAGCCCGTCACCCAATCATTACCCTAGCCCGAAACCACCTCTCGTTGACCCCCCCGCATGTGAAATCACCAGCCCTATCATTTCCTGTCGGCCAAATCCTGAAAGCCTTGGCATCCCCGTCCCTCCACTATAAATACCTCCCTCCCCCCCACCTCCTCTTCTTCCTCCATCCCCTTGAGCCATCTATACCTCCATCCCCTTGGGCCATCACCACCCCCTCTGGCCATCTTCGTCCCCTCAGCCCATCTCCATCACTTTGAGCCATCGCCATCCCCTTCAACCATCTCCATCCCCTTCAGTCAGCTCCATCCCTTCAGCCATCCAAAAGACTCTCCCATTTTGATTTTTTCGGGTTTTCCCCTCTCCATACTTTATATATATAAGTGCCTGGTAGCAGTATCCGCCGCTCACCAATGGTCAATTCTCAGAGCTCCCCACCTCCACTGCACTACGAGGTGGGGTCTGCGCCAGTGCTGCCTTCGGGTAACCTGGGCTGCCAAATTTTTTATTTACCATCGAGTTTTATTTCTCCTTTTTTTTTTTTTTTTTTTTTTTTGCTTTGCCATTGTCTTCCTGGCCGCAGAGCGAGGGGATGAAGGCAAAGTTGTAAAAAAAGACAGCTAGATATTCATGTCTCTCCCGGAACGGCTCTGAGTTGAGTTACTGTGAATTTGCATGGGGGCCCAATAGCTTCATCGGAATGGGTGTGTTTCTCGGTGTTTGTTGGTGCGCCGGGATCCCTTTAGTGAAGCCCCGCAATCGACGTCCCTTATAACATTAGAACTTGTCTTCCTAAGATAAAAAAAACTCTAGCCCATGACTTCCGCCGCTATCATGGGCATTAAACTAAGAGGTCTCCCCCTTCCGCCCAAGCGCCACTAGAGAGGAAAAGAATTCACCCTCGTGATTGCCTGAGATGAGGGTAGTGCATGCACACCAACGTTACTTTACAAATCCCTTCCCGATCTACTAGAGTAGCTTGTTGATTAGCGACACCGTTTTCGTCTATAATACTCTATCACACGGTGCCGCCGGCCAAAACTAACCCCCCCGTTCATAAGTCTCGGAATCTCCATTAGTCTATAAAACCCCTCCCCCCCCGCAATATGCGACCGGCGCCTGGACGGAGAAGTGGTAATACATAACGGTCAGGGTCACTTATTTCGACAACCGCTCTACATCGAGTAATAAGAAAGCCACAGCTCAGCTGTATCGTACAGTGGTTCAGTCCAGCCATTACCACCTGGGTCGCAACAAAGAATTATGAAACAAAGACCGTCGAACAAGCCCAACGAGAAGAATAAAAAGGAAACAATAGAAGAGTGCATATTTAGCCTAGACTAGGGCCAAGCTTCGAAAAATAGAGAGGCGAAAGATGAATTTGGGAGGAGAAAGAAACTATGGTATATATGAACACATCCACTACAACTAAAAACGAGTGATTAGCTATGACAACTTAGCTCATACAACCTACCACCTATTATTATCACTCTAGCTATGTCCTAATTTAAACCGTTTTTTTTAAAGCCTTATGATACATGAGCAGAGTCTTACTTTCCCCCTTTCAACCCATAAACACGACGACCAACAAAAAATGACAATCACACCTTATGCCCCGAAATGAGTATAATACGTTTCCATAGCAAAGCCATCCATGTTAGTCCCCCCTCGTGCACACCCCTACTCCAAGGAGGGCCTAATAAACTCGCAATATTATGATATCACATCCAAAGAATTCATGATAATAAATCCCTAGTCCACGATAGCTTAGCCCGTGCCTTGAGCAGTATGATATTAGTACATGGGGCAGAACTCAACCAAACAAAACCAAGGAAACAGAAACATCAAAGGCAAACAACCCCACAAGTGCTAAACAGGGTTCGATAGCTAACTTAACCCGAAAGAAATATGATGCCCGGACGGAAGACGCCAAGGTATAGTAATCCAATGGATATATCATAGAAATCTCGGTGTCAAGGCCTCGACGACTCTCGATGAAGAGATACGATACCACTGCTAAGCAGATAACTCCAAGACTCTCCCTCCACTGCAAGTATTCTACTAAGTTAGTCGGAGCCACTACGGCGAGTGGGACTACCGGCCTGCCAAAGGGAAGTCTAGGTCTGCCATTGAGCACAAAAGCCTATTACTCGACTTAGTTGACGAAGGTTTCATAATCTCCATACGCTCAGAATTTGTCATCTCATACAGGGAAAAAATAAATATAAAAAATACCAGACCACCCATCCCCCCCCGCACCCCCGCCCCCCAGATTCAAACTCAAGCCTTCCTTTTTCACCGCTGCATGCGCTCTCATCTTGACACCTGGTTACGCGCTCAGGTCGGTCACTCACCTCTCCCGTGACATATCATACCTTCAAATCATCACCATCACCATCACCCCCAACTCAGGACTTCTAAGATACATGCCCTTGCCGAGCTGTGCGCCTCTCCCGCTCAGGATCCCTTAGAGCCTAATATACATAACGTAAAACCCCGTGCGACCCACTACCCCCCTCCCCCCCCACAGACAGGACTCGTTTGACGGGTTAGCAGAAATTCCAACACCAGTTAACGAGACCCAACACACACTTAGCACATACACAGGCTTTTTTACCGTGTGGGGAGGGAAAACGCCAGTCCTTCTTTGGGGCTTTTGTTCCCGAGGTACGGAGATTAGAGGCCTAGCGGAGATAGTATGATATGTTATACGAGATCTTACTGTAAACTAGTCCAGGAGACACAAGACCGGGAAGTCAAGATTATCTACAGTATCTCTACAGATATAACCCAATCCCCTCGTAGCGAATGTGCAGGCTCGCCTTTTTTTCTTTATTTTTTTTTGGGGGGGGGACTCTTCTATAATAGCGTATTGTATCCATTACAGTAGTTCCCGGAAAACAATAGGGAAACCTTTTTCCCCATCCCCAGTATGATAGGTGGCGCAAGGACTTGCGCATTTTTTTTTCACCTCAATCATTGACATTCTCCCGAAACACCCGTACGGTATTATCCCACCACACAAGCCAAGCCACAACCACCAAGAACCACAAACGCAACCAAGAAAGCTAGACTAGTCTAATTAATTAACTTTCTGCGCATCCCGCCGCACCCGTTGCTTTTCCCCAGCTCAAAATACCCACGCGCACCCCCCCGTGATCTCGCGATTCATCAGCTGGAACTAATCCCTGCAGGGACCGCACAGAATCACCAAGCTAGGCAGCCGCCGATCTTACCTCAAAAAAGGGAAAATAAGTAGCGGTATGGTACAAGTACCAGCAGGATGAATGAAACTGTCTTGGGTCAGGTGGAGGAAGGAAATGGGGACTTAATAAAAATAATAAAAATATGCCGAGTTTAACGCAGAAGGTACTTGTATATAGTGTAAACATAGTAGCTGATTGGCTTAGAGTGATTCCATACAGGCTAGTGGTAGGTGACTATTCTGGATGACGATAAATTTTATTGTGGATGCTCGGGTTCTGGTGCTGCCAACCCCGCAGAACCTCTTTTCCCCATGAACAGGCTAGTCCATTTATAACGCCAACCAACGTTCAAGTTCAAGTTCGCACACACAGCTGAACATCCCTAATACAAGCATGATACGACCCCGCAAACGCCGCCAGCGATCCAGCCGCAGCCCATCATCACACCAACCCGGCCCGAAACAAACCTATCTTACAATGTTGAGGTAGATACACCCCACAGAAGTCTTCCCGCTTGCATCATCCGGCTTTCAGATGTCTTTCAAGCCCGATTTCTTTCCAAAGTGCTTCCCTACTTCACTCCCCAGATCATCTTGCTGATCTTTTTTTCCGATTTTTTCGTCCCTACCCGAGTACAATGTCCCAGCCATCCTCACTTACTTTGTAAACGCGTAGGGTCGCTCTTAAGTTGCAAACTAAAGGTTCCCTGAGTTTGTCTCTTCGATCGTGCTAGTTTTCCAATTAGGAGGAGCTCTGGTTCGATGATGTATTCGCTTTAGGCGTTGCAGAAAAGGTGGTAGCATATGTTGATTGCCTTTAGAAGAAGGTTCAAATTGTCTTGTGCTACGTAATCAAAAGTGACTCCCTTAGGGAAGAGTTTTGGAAGGATATTAAACCAGTTCATTAAGAACTCTTTCAACGATAGGTCCACCAGCTCATCGGCCAAACTACACAAGTCGGCTGCCCCATCTACCGGTACACCGTCCGCGACATCTCCTCCTTGCTGATATCCTCATGTGGCTGAACATCCTCTTCAGTCTCCAGTTTGAAGCCTCCAAGGAATGCTCTCTCGTGCTTTCAGTAAACGAAACAACAATCACAACCCGGGTCTAGCCATCGGTATGGAGAAGCCAGAGCCGTGCATCCCCCATCAATTTCTCAGCGCTCCCAATCATCCCAAGCGTCCAGGGCAGGATGGGTAAGGACGCCAGGGCACGACGTCCATCTTTCGTAATGACGGCTGTCCTAGGGGTTGACGGCCAGGCCCTGCAGTCTCAGCGCAAATGGAACGTTCCGGTCGGGCCCTGCTGGGCCGGACCATCATCCACAGGGCCCGGCCGTCACCCATGGGCGCTTCGGAGTGAGACCCCTATATGACCTGCCGTCCGCCCCGGGCAGAGTCCCAGACCCGACGTCCATCCTGTCCTAAGCAAAAGACAGGCGAACTAGACGCTTGGGAACACTGGTTTCTCATGCCCTTCAGCCCAACCAGCCTCGCATCGGGAAGCTTCTCGGATGACCCAGTCCAATCGCCCCCGAAACCGGTAAATGCTAGAAACAATTAGATTGATTAAGAAGACTACCGGTATTTGTTCGATTACATACCTATACCTGAACCAACCGCGACCAGCCCCATGGTTCGTGACACCCCAAGTTTCTCAAACAGGGATCCAAAAATTGTTCCACTAAAAAAGGATTGCAATGAGTTATGCGTTGCCATTGGCCTGCATTTCATTAGTGAGAAAACTGTATTCATGCCGTATTTTAGCACCTTCGATAACTTGTGGATGTTTCTCCTTCCATCCGTGAAGATCTTTGGGAGTAACACTGGGAAAGATTATGCTACCTTCGTGATCTGCTTGCAACTTTAATATCCGCTCGGCTGACAGGTATCTCAGACTTAAGGGTACTTCCATAACGGTAAATAGCCGTGGTTGGGTGAGGGAAGGTAGTAGATGGGTATCAGTAGCAGTAAACGGTCGGTATAAGGATACTTGTTTGGGGAGGGATAGGTATCGCGGGCAGTTTTCCGCTCGAGGAAGGAGGTGGCATTTTGAATAGGGGTCGTTTTCTTGGTGACCTCCGGATGCTGGCATCAGCCTTCTTATCATACATCACGATAATAGGCATACCTGGGCCTCCCCAGGGAGAAGAAGCTACCCCACCCTGACCCCTGAAGGAATGGCTCCTGGATCCCGTGAGCCCAAGTGGTATCCTTCACCATAGCCCGACACACTCATGATGCGCTTGATAAGGGTTTCGTGACACATGAAATGGAATCGGGAAAAATGAAAATCAACAATAGTGCTGGACAGCAGATGAAACAAGGAGAACCGAGAGAAAGTAAAAGGAAGCAGAGAAGATCAGAGAGAGAAAGGAGGAAAGGCCGTTATAGGAGGTATATACGCAGGTGTTTCCACTGTCTGCATAATCACAGGAACATCTTATCTGATTGAATCGCGGGAAGATGACGTGATGGAATGGTATGTTTAATTGTCGCGAGTTATCCCTTGGGCGTCAGAGACGACCAGCACCCTAATCCTATTTGGGAGGTCATCCGAGGACTTGTGCGATCCGCTAGTGATTAAGGTTGTTAAGATGCTAAGCTACTTTAGCTCCGAAAAGCCAAATTCCGAACCTGAAATAATTAGTTAATTAGCTTCTGACTGATTCCGAACCTAGCGTTGCTGGTCGCACACCAGCTCCCAGGGATCACCAACCCCACTACAAGTACAAGTACTCGTACTCGTACACCGACCCACAACGCCTCAGTCAGGAAAAACACACAAAGTATCGTATGATAAGACGCCGAACCCACCACACACTCCAGCCAGCTACCATACAGAACATCGCTATGCCAACCCCGCTCTCAATCACATCGCCCAACCCACAGTGCAGTGCAGTGCAGTGCAGTGCAGTACAGTACAGCACCACCATAAGTTACCCTCAGCACTTTTGTCACACCGACGGCATCCACTCGAGCGAGTGAGCGAGCACACAAGCGCCATTCCTCCCCCTCTTCTTTAAAATGAGACCGAAGCGAAAAATAATCTGTATGTATGTATGACACAGAATGAAAAAAAGATGTGCTTCTTGGCTGAGTTATCGATAACGAATGTGATTCTCAATCTTGGCGGGGGAGAGGTAGGTGGGGGAAGGGGAGGGGATATGTAAAGAATCGAAGATGCAGGTACGATAGCACGAAATGGAAATAAAAAAAGAGAAATAGAGCTACAGGAGCTGAAGCTGACGAGTGACTAAGGGGAGGGAGGGAGGGAGGGGAAGGACGAATGCCTTGGGTGTGGGGTGGGTTGCCTAAAAAATCGACTGTTTGGGGAGGGGGGGGGTACTCCACGGCACCGGCACTGCACAGGAAAGTACGATGCTGTGCTTCCCTTCCCCTCTTGGGATTGATTTTGAATCTCGGTACTGTAGGCACGAGTTGTAGAGTTACCGGGTCTTGTACTGCCATGATTATGAAATTAAATTAAGTTTATGCGTCTGAGTCAAGTCGCTTACGATTGAGCCCCGACCCCCGCTTCCATCTTACTCCTTCTCATACCGCATGTTTAGTAGTGTTCTACAAGTACAGTATCATACAGTTCAGTGCCGGCAGACTTTAGTCTTCTGTATTATATACTATGTTTTATATCTACTCGTGCCCCCGCCTTCCACCAGCCTGTCCATATCCTCCATCCTGCTCTTTTCTCTTTCAATCCAAATAGGGCTACAGACATAACCACAAGCAAATAAAAAGAATTTTTAAAAAAGGGACAAAAGAAACAAAAGGGGGCATCACCTTCAACAACCCCCCATATCACAAAAAGAGAGCAATGGAAACACCGGCAGACACCGGCGCAGGCTTAGAAGAGAACGAAAACCGCCTCACGTGCCCGAGCCCAGCACCAAGTTGGTACGAACTTCTAATCTTTAAACGTCCCCCACAATCCTACTCCCAACTACACCCATCGCCACCACCACCACCACTGCCGTCACACTCCTACCGCTCCATCAACAGCAACAGCAACACTGCCCCGCGCTGGACGCACCTCCAAGTGACCACCCTCCCAATAAGTAACCACGCCTACCATCGCGACTTCAAGAACTTGGAGACGCGAAAGGGCTTGTTGGGGCTAAAGTCGTTGCCGGCCGAGGCGCTGGCACAGCTGGAAAGGGTACTGCGCGAGAAGAATTACTTGCTTAGACGGGCGGGATGGGCGTGGGTCGTGGATTGGGTGGACGTGGAGAAGGAGGTTGGGAATGGTGGGGGAGGAGGGGGGGGATATGGTTTTGGTGGTGGTGGTGGTGGTGGGGAGTTTTGTTTGGGGGTGAGGAGGGTGAGGGTTCATGATATGGGGGATGAGTGGGAGGAAGATGCGGGCAGGTGGGCAGATGTTAGGGGCATTGAGGAGAGGGGGAGTGCTATGCTTTGTAATTGATTGATTGTTACGGGAGAAGGGGGGATGGCGTTGTGATTCGTTTTTTTCTTTCCTTTTTCCCCCCTGCCAATATCCCGCTCCTCCAAACTAAGATGTTAATAAACTACGGGCCATCCCTTGAACTCACTCGCCTTGGAGAGCAGATAGATACCTTCGAGTGATATATTATGACCATTCACCATGCATCAAGTGACACTGTACAGCAGAGGTGAGTGGATTACCACATCCACATCCACTCCCCATATACCAGACAGATATTGCGTACCTCAAAAATGAAACGGGGAAAGAAAGAAAAACAGAAAACAGAAAAGCGCGGAAGAAATACCAACGAACGTTACGTATGAACCAAACAAGAGCGGGAAAAAACACAAAGCCTGCAGGGGATCAAAATAAAAGATCAATAAAGAAATCCCTTCCCTCATCTTTTTTTTCCTTTTTGCTCCTTTTATCTTCTGAAAATCTCTGGACCGCCTTGCACAGATAAAATGGATTCCCGGTTCATCTATGACCTATCCCTCTCCCCCTCCTCCCCCTCCTCCCCCCTTCCCTAGGGGAGCAGGGCCAGTAAACCCCATCCTTCTACCTACCAAGACACACCGATAGAACAGGGCTAGAAATGACCAAGGATATAATATAAGGAACGAGTAGAAGCAGAAAGAAAAAAAGAAGAAGAAAGGGGGGGCAGGGAATAAAAAGGAACCAGCGAGGAGATATCTTTAGGGGACATTTGTAAACCCCCTCATGAATCAAGTAAATGACAGCCAGAAATTAAGATGAGAAAAAAAAGGAGAAAAATCAAACCAAATCAAGACTAGAACTTTGCACAAGTATACAGAAAGAGCTATGAAAGAGGATATACGACGGGAAAGAAGAGTACTAGGAAATGCTGTTGAGACAGATGAAAAACGAAGACAGAACCGACACCGCACCGCCATCAATGCGCCTCCGCTTGACATGATAGGATATATAAAACTCGGAAAAATCTCCCCTCTCAACCACTAACTCACGTGCATACCCGCTACCATTCCATACTTCAACCTCCTCTAACACGATCGATGAATTAACATCGCTATCTCACACCTTAAGGCATCATTAAAAGGATATTCTACCCGGTCGACGGATCGAAACTCCAAAGGAAACCCAGATAAAAGGAAAGAAAGAAAAGATTACCAACGCGCAAATAACAGGAAATGCCCAAACACTATGCCACGCGAAAAAACAAACCACATACGAAGGGATGACACTGGAATGAATGAATGAAAAGGATGCAAATGTAACTGATACAAAGTTAAAGGAGGTATGTAAAATAAAATAAGAGACCCAATTCCAGCCTATTAGGGTGGTAGCAGAGCTATGCAAAGCTTCCCCGGAAGGACGTGCCATCCACCATCTCCCTTCCAACCACCCGCCTCCCCTAACTTTTGACAGATAAAAATAACGCATGGCAAATGACCTCGTTCAGCTTCTAGGAAAAGATGTATGGTCGCCGTATAAAAATGTAGCTCCTAAGAAAAAGAAAAAAGCTTTTGAAACGCCTCGTTGCGCACGGTCGTTAGAAGAAATGCGTATAAACTTTAGACTCCTCGTGAACATCCATCTCCTACATAACCAGTTAGCACGTTCCCTACACACGAAATAACCATCACATTAATGCATACCATTTTGAATGTATTCAACTCCTCCTTGATCTGTTGAGCCAACATCGGAGTCAACCTGTTACATGTGGCAATCTCACCGCGTCTATCGTATTCCCCACTAGGCCAGGTATCGTGAAAGGTGATCCGTGGGCTAAAGCTAACATTATACTGGGACATTGAAGCAGGGGAGGTGGGGGCACTGTTGGAAGAACCAGCCGGGAATCGAGGTGAAGACATGAAGTAATCATTGCCTTCGATCTTGAGCGAATCTGACCTTTTCTTACTAGATGATGGCCGCTGGCTCTCAATGTTCGAGGGATCAAGAACCGAGCCATTAAGATCGACCGGTTTGGCCACCGGAGAAGAGGAACCGGAACCTTTACCGCTAATTAGCAATTAAACTCCAGATGTAGCGAATGACCTACGCTTCAAGATTCCCTTCCGTACGGCGGCCAGAATCTCGGCCCGATCCCTATCGGACCCAACCACACTCTTGCGAGCCGCGTCATCCCCAGCATTACTAGCGCCCCTAACATTTGGATCCAGCGTCCGATGTTGCCCAGTCTCCATTGAATTTCTATCTAGCTTAGGAAACCCTGTCCCACCGCCCGCCTGCTCGTGTGGATCAGCATTGACATTAACACTTATTGGCTCCGCTTCAGCATTGACCACCGACACCGGACCAGTACTAGGCAGGGAGGTGATTGGCGCACTGGCAGCAGAGACGCCAACAACCGATCTGGGCCTGAATAGCCCAACAAGCGAACGAGTAGATTTCTTCATCCCCTTGCCCATTTTCCTGATCATGATCGAAGCTGAGGATGCTGTCGACGACACCGAGATATTGTCGGTCGACCCGGTGAAAAAGTTCCCCTGACCATTATAGATGCCCTCGCCCAAACCAGCTTCCTCCTGGCGTTTTGCAATTCTTGCCTGCTCCGCCTCTTGTTCTTCGCGGAACCTCTCCTGCCGTATTCTCGCCCTCTCAGCAGACTCTTCACCCCTCAAACTATTGACAGCCGAAACCTTACGAAGTTCGGCTGCGCTACCGAATGAAAAGGCACGTCTGAGCCGATTCTTCATTCCTTTACGCGGCTCAGAGAAAACAGCAAGGCGTTCAGCCCCGAGATTTCCTGAAGACTGCGGGGCCGCATTGGTATTGGCTGCATCATCGGGTAGTTGTGGAGCAGAAGGTGAATCTGAGCTCATAGTTATTGGTTTGGAAAGAGGCGATGGTGCTGTGGTTCGCTTACTCAAATCGGTAGAGGAACCACGTGGAGGAACGTGGGCAAGATTGATCTCGTGTGGGGAGTTAGTCGGGCTCTGGCCAGGATTAGAGGTTGTCGAATGAATAGAGTCACGTTTGCTCTGTAGTACCCCGTTAGAATGAGGTTTAGAAACATAAAAGGGGGGGGTTATTACAGAGCTTGGGCGCGAAGAATTCCCAGAGGCAGAACTATCTGTGCTACCAGTTCTCCTATTACCCGGTCGGGGAATGGTAGAATTAGGGCCTGAAGCCCCAGCCTGTGACCTGTTAGAACCGCTAGCAGAGCCGCTGGCGGATCCTGGCCGAGAAAGCTGTACGTTTGTCTGAGGCGAGGATGACATCTCATTCCTCACAAAGTTTTGGAAACTTTCGGGACTGAATGCATCAGGGCCAACAGACCTCCGCCTATTTTGCATCTGTTGTAAATTCGAAATAGCAGACGGGCTTCGATAAGTATGAATATCGTCTACAGACTGACTCCTCAATTGTCCAGTGTAATCCCCAATAAAAGGTGCTTTTCCTACTCCGCCTGCATTTCCAACCGTCGGCGGTAGTGAAGGATTGCTGTTCGCCTTACCAGGCTGTGTATATATAGCAGCCACTGCACCCATTGTGGGCCCGCTTGGTTGAGCAGACCCGCCCCCAACTTGCCCTATATTGGAACTCGCTCGTCCATTATTAGCACGACGATAGCGGTCGGGACTGGGTCGGCTAGTCGGGGACAAGATTGGTAGAGGTGACAGATTGGTCGATATCGTAGAAATGGGCCTTAGGCTAGGGCGACCATCAGTGTGTTCCTCTTTCGAGCGGATAACTGCGGATTGGGACTGTTGGTTTCGAAACGAGGGGTCTGAAGAAGCCGACGAAGAGGATGATACAGAATCTGACGCGGGGTACCGATTCCGTGAATCCAAGTGTCCGGCAGCAGCGGTAGGCGATGTTCTCTCACAGATCTTGGGGCTAGTCAAGGCTGGTTTCGTATTCGACAGCCCGGGTGTGCTTGTGAAAGCATAGGGGGCCACAGGCGCAGACGTGTAACCAGAGCGATAAGCACCACCACCACTATTGTTGCTACCAGTATTTGTATTTGGATAACCTCCCATATTTCGCGGCGTCAAATGATGGTGTTGGGTAGGGTGAGCAGACTGGCTTGGAGTTCCTGCTTGTAAAGTGGTCGTGGAAGATTGAGGACGTGATTGCATCAAGGAGACCGGTGGGGAAGACTGTTGAGTTGGAAATGACTGGACGAGAGCTGCCATGTTGGAGCGGGCCCCGCCTCTAGTACTGGGGGCTGAATTCGACGTCGTTTTGGTGACGGCGATGCTTCCCCAATTTAACTAGATGTTAGAGTATTAGGCTTTGTTTTACCGTGACCGATGGCTTAAGGTGCAGTACAAAAAGCAGCGAAGTAAGCTAAAGTCTTCAGGAACGCCAAAAGTCAGTAAACGAATGTCTCAGGCGTGAAAGCCACCCCTTCTTTCACTTCCACGGTGAGACGGATCGCAGCGAAATGAGCTCTTCTCTAGTTTTTTTTTTTTGCCTCTTCGCTCCTTTCCGCTATATTTCAAATTACGGTGAGCTCTCTGAGAGAATGAAGACTGACCTCTTTCTTTCCTTTCCTTCAGGAAATGACACTTTTGGCAATAATCAAGAGTTTCCAGCCCAGACCAAATTAAAGAATGTAAAAGAAAAATTGCTGACAAGAATCTAAAAAAACGGAAATGATGCACTAGTAGTGACGATCGTCTAACAGTGCAGGGAAAAGTGCCAAATGCACTCGGCTGGGACAAGTTCGTCAAGTTGGGTGAAGAAGGGAGAGTATTGGATGGTGAGGAAGGAGGGCACTGAACGAGCGGTACTGTGCCGGCTGAATAGATTACCGGGGGGGAGGAGGGGACAACACCGTCGATAACCAATTGTGAAGAGAAGAAAGGTAGCTGGTTCTCAGGTGAGGTGGTAGTGCCTGAGGAAGAAGAGACGAGAAGAGAAAAGGACAGAGGTGGTGCTGGTGGTGCTGGTGGTGGTGGTGGTGGAAGGAGGTGGAGGTGGTGGTTCGTGGTTTGGTCGCCGTTGTGGGTGCGTATGCAGCAGGGGAAGGGAACAGAGAAGGTGGAGGGGTGGGAAGGATGAATTAGGGTGTGATGATGTGTGGAGGCCGAGCGACCAGCAGCTGGATGAATTCAAGCAAATGAGGGAGGAAGAACAAAGGGTTAATTGACAGAAGAAGAGAAGAAGAGGAAAACACAGTCAACACGCCCACGAAAGGAGGAAAGGAAAGGAAACAGATGAATGAGTGAGAAGGCGAGAGAGGGAATGGTAAGGGAATGGGTGGATAGGTGAAAGAGTGAGTGAGAGTGTGTGTGTGGGTGTAAGGAGGGAGAGGGGAGTGGCTCCTGAGAAGCGAGCGGTTGCAATCAATAGTAAGGTAAGCTAACCTGCAACAACAACAACAGCGCACGGTGCGAGTAAGTTAAAGGGGAATGAATACAGGAGGCCAAGCACAGCACAAGAACGGGCAAGCGAAGGACCGAAAGAGTAGGAGCACGGTCGAAGGCTAGAGTACTAGAATGCTGGGGAGGAAAGGATAAAGGACACTATTTGTCGAAAGAAAAGGGAGACTCAAACGCTCTCTCTCTTCCACGGTACCCTCAAGAAAATTATTTTTTTGTTGTATCAATTAGTATGTACAGTACCTGATGTATGCACGATCAAGCCGGCGAGCAGGCTAAGAGAAGGAAGGCGGTCGGTTAGCCGTCGAAGCTGCGGGTGGCATAAGTTATGCTGGGCCCAGCAGGAGCTACTCCAAGAGAGGTGGAGCTTCTCGACCCAATTGCTCAATCAATTCCTCTTTTTGACCCCAACCACTTCACCCCATTTCACAAAGCCAACCCAAGAGCGTGGATCATTACCCATATATTATCAAGAACAAAAAGAAAGGAAAGAAAAAAAGAAAAAAAGAAAAAAAAAAGAGAGTTACAGCAATGCCATAACATCGCAATGGGCATTTCCTTCCACCCAAGCACAATACAAAAATACAAAGTGAGTGCCACGCTGCATTGTGGAAACCTGTCCCTTTTGAAGGGATGATGAGCTAAACACGTTAAAAAAGGGCAACCCAAAAAAACGCAGGAGCCTCTGGCGTGGCCATTGACCCTACTGATTCTTCCAAATACATCCAAGTATTACATTCTATGCACCACGAGAAAGAAGAAAGAAAAACTTGAGATAATACTCCTTGGTGCCCAAGCAATGTGGAGCTCTGATACGCCGAACCGAAAAACGAGGAATATGTGAAGAGACGCGTCATATTTCTCCAAACCGACCGCAGCGGTATCGGACACTTCTCTCTTCCTTAACGTGTTGAATCATTGAATTATTGGTCCATGAAAAATGTTGCCATGCTACCATGGTATCGTGGTATCCTGAAACGTGAGCCAATTTGGTGTTTGTTTCCATGACGAGTGTAACTCAACAAACCCGCTTAATCAGTTCAGGGTCCACCTTCAGACTGCCCCCCTTATCGACTGGCTTTACGGAGCACCCCCGCGTTCAATAGAATACGGTAGCGGTAACTCACACACTCTTTCTACCGGACAGACAACTTCCCACCTCCTCTACTTCTTCATGATTGCCAAATCTAATAACTGCATTAACTTATCTAAATCTACCTTTAATACATTAAAAGGGCTCCGATGCCCACCAGAAACTCTGCCAAAGCGTAATGTACCGAACAGCGCTATACCGGTGCTACTCGTATAAGGGGGCCAGCGTCCTGTCGTGATACCGGCCTGTGCCGGGTGAAAAGGAGCTATGCCGTATACTAATTTATTGAACAAGACTTTGTGACAGTTCCTTTTACCCATAATATCAACACCAACACCATCACCCTCATCACCATCAACCCTTCGACATTTCTAGAACGCTACCTGATGTCTCGGTCGAGCTTCCGAGCCAAACTCAAGAGAAGTATGTCATTGCATTTGGCAGAGTCGGAATTCCTTGTAATGATCTTGTAATACTAGTACTGGCAGCAGAACATCCAAAGCGTTGGCACTATGCCACACAGCTCCTTCAACGAACGGGGCTAAACCGATGTCTCGTGCTAGCCATGGTTTGTTTCGATCATATGTTTTGACGGTACAGGCACTGTACTCGTGCGGTAATAATGTGCCTTCGGATCCCCCCCCATCTTGCTCTGCCGTTCACCACTTTAACCACTGCCTGGGATACCCCCCTTGTTCCTCCATCGAAGATCGCCCCTGCTGGGAAATCATTGGTATTCTCCCAGGCGTGAAGTATAGTACCTAAAAACAGGGAGTATATTCTGTATTGGCACTCAGCTGCGCGCGGATTTTTTGCCATATATCTCTTTAATCCCTGTTTTCAGGTACTCCTGGCTTGGGACAGGCAGCGTGGAGTACTCGAGCACTGAGTACAGCAAGTGCAACCAAGGCCGGGGAGAAAATAGCGATCCTTTAAAGTGGCCCTTTTGTCTTACATCATCCCGGCACACCTGGGCTACAGCAAGCCCGAATGAGCCTACAATAGAATTCGTCATTCAAAGAGTAAATCGGTTTGCGAGAGGAGGGAAAGTATGAGATGAGGGAGAGGTACTTTAAAGGTTCAAGGGCTAATGCAACGAGCTGCCAGTCGAGTCCCGTAGAGAAGGTATCATACCAAGAGGTTTTTCCTGCAAATGATGGAGTGTGAGCAAGTTTCCCCCGCATTTCCCCCTCAAGCTCTCGAACCCATGAATCAGTGGTGATTTCTGCCGGTGTTGAGATTGTGGGGAAAGGGTTCTCTCAATTCGTTTTTCCTGTTGGTTCTCCGTAGCACAAGGAAAAGAGAGAGGCTATTCCTCCCAGTGGGGAAATCCAAACGATCCCTGTTCAATTTGTTCAACCGGACAAGCATAACCCTCGTACAGGAGAGAGAGTGGTTACAAGTACCTGTACCCTATGTCACGTTGGCCCCAGAAAATATTTTTTCGAGGCTGGCGGCTCGCAGGTTATTCAATTGCCGTAAGATACTGTAATTGCCCGTAGGATACGATATGCTTGCGTGGACGAGCTAGGTGAGCTGGCTGGTGCGGATTGATTTCGGCAGCCCTCCTCCCGGCTTGGGGAGGCCTGTGTTCCGCTCTCCCATCACGACCTCTCTCGTTATGGGCCTCCTCTCTGCCTCCTACCGGTATTTTCTTTCTTGCCACTGCAGCGCAGCCGATGTGGTATTCGTACTCGAGCGCAGTAAGGCACTGCAACGAAGGTCAGAGGTCCACCTGCAATCCCGGCAAATGCCTTGACGACGCACAGCACGTACGAGTGCTCGAGTACCGTACTGTACATATGATCAACGCTGCTGTGTCGAGGCCACCGCGACTAACGATACGATAGGTTTGCTTTGACAAGAAGCAACGCTCTCGCATCGGAATTGAGAAGAGGAAACCATTTCAATCCCATGCATTCTTGTGCATCTCTTTCGATCCCATCCTTGGCCGAGACATACCGTTTTCGAGGCGGTTCTGGACCGTGGTAGTGATTTGTTTGGCTGGAGGATGCCGGTTAGGTACATACATCTAGGATAAATATGATAATAATAATTATTATTATGATATTAAATACCATCCAAAAAGGTTTCGCATACCGTAGCAACAAACAGAAGAATACATACAGACTGTCAGCGGCCCTTTTATTCCTCAAATAACCCGAATAAATTTCGAAAAAAATCGCAGAAAGACCCGAAAAGAAATCGAAGCCTCCAGATATCATACCCTTCCAGTTACCTCCCACAATTTCTGCGGTGAGCTAAGTCCTAGGGCGGAATTCTTACTATCACAACCCACCACCCAAAAACCCCACTTTTAAGCAAGGCTAGATACACAGGACCCCTTTTCTGACGGCACAACAAACAAAAACTATCACAATAATAATAATAATAACCCAACAGCTCACTAGATCTGCCTTCGGTTTCTTCGGTTTATTTTTTTTGAATTCTCCTTCATCGTTTTATAAAGGGCTAAGGGTGAGACGTATTTCCTGGGCGATAGCACCCAAGAGGTTTATTACCAAGCACACAGTATTGAAAAGGCTGATTCCAATTAAGAAACATTGTGATTGCTCTCGAGTGGTACTCGCTCAAGAAGGTTCGGTACCGAACCGTAGTACGATAGGCTGCAGTGCTAGCATCTAATAAGTTAATATCACGAGTATCCGAGCAGATAATCCTGCTTCCTGTCGGCTAATCGATTTTCCGCTTAAAAATCAGACCAGAGAAGGAATAATAAGCCCAGAACTAACGACCCTAACGGAGCTCCCCGATCCCACAGTCCAAAGACTCAATGTCTAGAAGAGAAACACTTGAAGAAGCTAGAGTGAATATATTGAAGCATACAGGAGATCACAGTCATCAAAGTCCGGGGCGAGGGATTCGACAAGAAAATGGAGATGATATATCTCCCTTCATCCCCTGGTTCGAAAAGGAAGAGCTATGTAAGAGAAAAATTATGGATGACGGCGGGTGCCAGCGGGTCCCTCGCCGCTCGCAAGGGTCCAGGTCTGCATCGCCCTTGATCCCTGTCCGCCCCCCACGCAACTGGCCATGAGCCGAGTGCTTTCCCGAGTAAACACCACACCACCACTCCCTGCCATCATATGATGCAGTAACCGAGCACAAGTACTCGAGTACACGGTACACGGCAGGGCGAACTCCGCGATGTTCGTTAGAGAGCATCCCCTTTATCATCGAGCGCGCGGGGTGACAAGAAGCAGGAACAATATCCCTCCCGCGAGGAAACTAGCTCTGTGCCGGCTATATTTCCCAGCAATTTGCAGATCGCTATCTCCGCCTATACGAGAAACGATATATGTATCCGCAGCCATTGTAAGAGCCTCAACTTAAAGCTGTAGGTATGCGCCTGTGCTGTAACTTACGTACCGTATGGCATCTGTTGAGCATTTTCCACCCCGGAGAAAGTGAGGAATCAGATTGTGTCCGGATAGGCAGTAACGGTACGGTACTCGAGCACAACATTGCTGTGGAGTGCAAATGCCTCGACAAGACGCCATAATGCAAACAAGATCACATTCAGCCAGATACCGTTTCCCCCGCCCCCTCCCACACATCTCCGCTTCAAACGGGCGGACTGCATACATATTGACGTGTGCTGATGCTGGTGGAGCTGCGTCAAACACATTTGCATTTAAGCCTTCCTTTTAACCATCATACTCCTTGTACCATAAGGGGCGAGGGGAAGAAGGGTTTTCAAGATAAAAAAGCTGCCGGGTTCTTCGCCGTACGGGATGGGTTCGGACGGGACCACTGCTCAGCACCCTCGACCGGTGCTTGCGCTCGAGTACGTCAGAGTTCTTGGCTTGATCGTTTCGCTTAACCCCTCAATTTGAACATCCAATTGGACCGCGTTTCTTATGTTTTGTTTTTCATCTTGGCAGATCCACGATAAGATCCACCTCTGATAAGATCTACTCCTTGGTGATATCGAGGAGAATCTCCCCTAAAATTAGCTTCTCATCATGAATAACTATGCGGGAGAAAACTATATATCGATATGGGAATAGTACGAGTACTGGTACCGTATTGGGAGCTAGGAGCTTCCACTCTAGCCTTGCCTACGAACTGGTGTGGTTTACCACCGGCCAAAAGATAGGAGAATAAGTAGATATGCTCCCCCCCTTTTTCGCGAGTGGGCAATTTCTCACTTGAATGCCACGAGTGACTGAACACAAGCGAAATTTGCTAGGTCGTTGAAATTCCCCCTCTTGGATAGGGGTGGAGAAATCACCGCAAACTAAGCCTCAGTTGAGACAAAAAAGAAAAAATACACAGCACCTTACTAAGAGAGGCAACTGCAACGTCCTAGCATATTTCTCCTGTCTTCAAGAAAACTTTCGGTATTTGTCCCAGGGACCCTGACGATATAGTTCAACTGTTTGGATTGAGATAGGGCTAAACCTCGGATCCTGGGGGATAGTGCTCGTCTGGCTATCCGGCAGAGCTGCCATGATCCGGCCTGAAAACCATCATTGCAGCTGTCGATGCCCGACTCACCGTCTCCTGCCCCCGGCAATTCAATTCCCACATGCTGTAGGGTATGGCAGGTAGGCAGCACTTTTTCTTTTTCTTTTTCTTTTCTTCCAAAAGTTGGTATCCGGGCCTAAGCTTTCTTATTTTTTCTTATTTTTTATTCTAAAAAATAGAAAAGACGTTACCGTCACAGCCCGCATGATATTGTGGTACACGCATCGCATCGTCCAGTCTCTCCAAGCCCGAAGACTCGTTACCTGAGTCCGGCCGGTTCAAGCTGGCTTCATGGATCCTGTGATCGTTGGGAGACGGTTAATTCCCCTTTTCACCACTATGGTTGTTTTGCATGGAACCTCACCTCCTTCCTTCCTTACCTCGATAACATGGCAAATTATAGTTTTTTTTTTGCAGTAAAGTATAACATCAAGCTGCCGCATGACCTGCTAGCAGGTATGATGCAGTGAACTAAGACTATCTTCTTGTTATCTTTGCCCCGTGTGTAACCTACGCCGGACTAACCTAAGTCTTATTATAGAAACTTCCCCTTTCTCAACCACCAACTCTTCCCCCTAGCTACCAGGTCTGTCACAATTTTTACGTACATTACAATACCTAGGTCGGCTGCTTCTTTCCCCCCGGAGCGCCGGCAGCTCAGTCAAAATCAAAACATTGAGAGCGCAGAAGAGGTAAGGTGGAAAAACACCGTGTCATCACGAAACTTTGTGATGCAAGAATTTATGCGTCTGCTACTGGTTATGAGTTGGGTTATGCTACTATCATATTTCGGACTTTCTTCCAGCTGGTTTAACACCCAAAATACCCCCACTTACCAAAAAAATTAAAAAAATATCGTGCAACGCACGGTTGTCCACGTTTTCTATAAATACTCAGGGCAGGGGTTCTCGGGACTTCTGTTAATACTAATCCTTCACCCGGGCCGGTACACTCGGAAAACATGGGAAAAGGAAAAGGGTATTATTTATATCAGTCGCCGCCGTTTTTTGCATTGGCCAGTTTCCCTTCAATATCAGCCGAACACCGCTGTTTTTCCCCCAATACCGGTATCTCTTCTGCCGTGGGCCCAATGAAGAGTATGATACAGGCGACGCCGATCACGACGGGCGTTTGGTTAGATGTGTCTACGGCAGACGATAGTTTCATATGCACGGGTTTCGGATGCCCGGATCGAACGATTTACATGATGATGGTGCAGAGCGTCGCCGGCGCGGCCTTGTTAGGATGTTTTTATTTTTATCATTGCCTAGGCTGTCAGCTTCCGTGTCATAGTCTATCACTCGGATGCATGACGGGACGGGACGGAGGCAGTGGAAAAATGCCCCCGGGGTGTTAGAAGTTGGGAAAGCAATATAAGGGAGGTGCGCGGCGAGGGATTCCGAAAACTGGAATTTCAGATGCTCTCCCCCCCCGTTACGCCGACTGGAGATTAGTGGGAAATATTCTAGGGCTGCTTGTGTCGTATTTTCCTTGCTAATCGAGCGCGTTCCAGGGGGTGGGGATAATTGGGGCCTGCGCCTTATACTGTGAACTTCCGCCTGTCGCCTATCTCCGATATCGGCGGTTTTCACATGAGGTTCTGCGTAGTGTCGAAACAGGACATTCTCCCTTGATAGGCTTGGTTTCTCGGACTCTCGACCGAGCAACATGGTCTATCACTCGAAATAACAATTCTCGGCACCTTGAAATCTTTGAAAAGGCTTTATGGTCAGATGGGAAGGCCGTAGCTTGGTATAAGTCGGCTCCCTTCCCATTGCCCTAAGAACCTAATGTATAAAAAGTGCTGGAATGGTCTGTGCCTCATTTCTCTATTCTACAATCGAGTGGAACTATGGGAAGACGGTGGGTTGGGGATTTACTGTTGGCTCGGGTAAGTTATCAACCACAATGAAAGACGATTCTTTGATACGTTGATGTCTAGCTCGATGAAAGCACGAACCGATTCACGTCACTGGAACTCTAGGGAGCCTAGGGTAAACTTTGAAGATCGATTTAGACGAACATGGGCGCTCAGGGCCTGTCGAATCCGCCTTCTCACGGGCGATCTTAGGACACTACCACTTCTCCTCAGGATCTTTCTTAAACTCCAAGTAATCCTCCAACCTGAAGAACGAAATCTCCGTCTCGTGTTCTACCCCCGCAATCAGCAATCCACCTCTATGTTTTGATCCAAGCATAAACACTAGTGCAGTAGAGCGAACTCACCACACCCATATCCCTCCAATGTCCTCCCGTCATCCCCAAAAATCAACTCGTCCCCTTCATCCTCCATATTAATGATCAAATTATTGGTCTTCGTCCCATGCGCTTTAGTATACAACTTTAACGTATCTATTCCTCTCTCCCTCGTTCGACATTAGCCCTCTCCCATCTGCTCCTGCAGTGTGATATGGCGAACCAAGACTTCCAACAACCCCCTTATAAGCTTTCCATCCACCGCTGCCACCGCCGCTAGCGGAAGATAGGATCTCGCTGCGCACACGCTCTTTCAGGGCGCCGGAAGTGAGGGTTGTTAAGTCGAGGTTGTGCAGAACGAGGTTTCTTGCCGTGCGGTAGGGGAAGTTTTTGATTACACGGATGGTGAGGGTTGCGGAGGTTACTGTGGGAGGGAGATTTTCGTTGGTTAGCGTTTGGAAGTATGGGAGGGGGGGGGACGTACGCGGACGGGTCAGGAGGTCGGAGGACATGGTTTGGTTGGGGGTGGTGGTCGTTGAGAGCGGTGTATTTAAAGACGAGAAATGGTGGGGTAATTGCCTAGCGGAGAGGTCAAGAAGGCGGGGTCGACTTTTCCTTTCTCGCGGGGCGGAGGGTCTTATTCTCTGCAGGTTTGTTGTGGCCTCGTACGCACCGTTGCGGCTCCGGACCTATACCTGGGTGGCGGTATTTCTCCTGTCTTTTCCTTCCTGTCTTTTGTTTGTTCCCGTTTCGGGTGTTGCCGTCGACAACCTCTTTCCCATCAAATGCGGATGCGACAACAAAAAAAAAACGTTCTGGACGAGAATAAGGGTACGGTAGGCGCACTGGAATCAAGGACGTTATGCCCTCTTTCTTTTTTCCTATTACCCATTTTAGCCGGTTGCTTGGATGTTGTTAGTTGCAGTATTGCCCCGGCAACCAGACTTCAACCCACTGCCAAGTCTGCTTCAGGCAAGGCACAAGCAGACAAACAGGCACACTAGCACCCCCTTCCAAAGCCGAGACAGGGGTTATGCCAGAAAAAAAATGGTTATTTTAGTTTGTTCCCTAGAAAATAAAGATTGAGCTCAAATTACAACTAAAATGAGCCTCCCTCTTTTTTCTTCTCTCTCTCACAGAAATTCTAGGTTCTAGGTGTATAATAGCCATGCTCGCGTGTTTGCGGGATTATGGTAGTAGATACTTGAAAGAATTTCGGTTCTATCATAGCTGAGATGATGGGACGGATTAATTCGCCTAATGGGATGGATACTTATGATTTATGATTTGCCATTAGGATATTATGATAGGCTGTGAAATTGATACCCGAGTACCGTACCGGAAAGTTTGGATTCGTTTAGCTGTCGTTTCAGAAGTAAGGTTCAGCTAGGAGTTCTTCCTTTCTTTCCAAGCGAGCGGAAGTAAGCTCAAGTTGGAGCAAGCGCTTCTTTCTCGAAAGATAGTTTCGTCAAGTCGCAGCGTTTGATATCGTAGAGTTTGCGTCAGGCATTTTTGCTCACTCGCTCGCTCGTTCATCGTCCCGTTTACTTGGCAAAGGGGTTAAGTTACCATAGTTGGTGGTGTTTGGGCGGGAAGGGGGGGGGTTTTTTTTTTTGGCTCAAACCTTTTCTTGCGAATGTATGGTAACGGTATGTACTGTACGTACGGTAGGGTACATACCTGTGCAAGCGCTAATCTGCAGTTCGCTGCCAATGGAAAGATCGGATATTGTGATTTTCAAGATGCAATTGAAGGGAGTGGGATCCTATATCTGATTCCGGAGATGGGGCAAAACGGTTTAAGGGGGGGGTGTTTTCTTTCTAGATCGGCTTTTTTCCTCCTCTTTTTTCTTGCCGATAATGGGCTCTTACGTAGTGTAGCTAGCTGCAAGCTAAGATGGAGAGTGCTATTAAAAGTTTGATACCTTGTGCTCTTCAGGTTGGAGAGAGGGCGATGTTGGGTTTCTTGTGATATACTTTTGAGTTGCTGCAATGCGCATACTAGCTAACTCATGTGCCATTGCGATCATTACGACTTGGGTTACATGTAATACTAAGAAGGTTGATATTGCCTTCGAATGTCAATCACCTCATTCAAGAAGCAAGGTAAGGTTTGCGTTACAGGAACTGATCCAGAAATTCCTTTTCATAAACCTTCCAACATTGCTGTCATATGCTTGTAGGCTTTCTGCCTTCCATTCCCTATCAGCTGTTCAAGTGTGTGTTTATCGTCCCTCTAGGTGGGAAAAAAGGCCTGATTACCGCCCCGGGCACTTGTACCTTCTTTTTTACTTGTACCTTGTCATCGTACCATACGGCACAGCTGTACGAGTACTCGTGCAGGCGAAGTGAAGGTACAAGTACTGTACCTACCACTGCTGGTGTTTCCTTTTGCTTGACTAGCAGTGGTGAAAAAAGAAAGTTGTGGTCACTCATTCCCGAGCCCCCCCTAGCTTCATTTCCCGGTGTGGTCGCTTTCTGCGCAACCGTACCCCAGAAAGACAGACAGAACACCTGAATTAGGTGGATCCCACAAACATCGTCCCTTTTTTCTTTTTCCTCTCTTCTTCTCATCTTTGCTTCCTTCTTCCTTTTCACTCTCGTCGTCCACGGGATACATGCACACGTATTACCGTCTTTCTTACACCTCATGTGCTCCACGCTCTGCCTCTGAATTTGCTGCTGTTCACGAGAAACGCAGCACTCTCAACACCAAAAAAGTCCATAGCCCACGGCCCCGACAGGAGGTCGGATTCAGGAAGCAAAGCCGCCACCCTTTCCTCCACGCAATTTGTACCAGTGATTGTACCGAGTACAATCCATCCTCAACTGAAGGATTGGCCCTTATCCACCTGAGGCCCGTGAATTACCTCCTTTTCGTTTACCGTACAGTGCCGTTGTTGCTATTGCAACGGACCACGGTTGATTGATCGGTTTTCCCGCTGTTGGAGTGGTTGGTAGGGAAAACAATAAGTGATATTGACGTTTTTTTTCTTGATTATTTTTTTCCCCCTTCTTCCTATGCTAGAAAGGAAGCTAGTTTGACGAGAATTGTGTAAATCTTACCATACCACGACTTGCATTTGGATAGGAGATTTTTCTCTCTTTTACCGTGGAGCTTCTTTTAAACCCCTCTAAAGTGACAGCATCTGGCACGGACCTTCACCAGATAACCCCTCTCCTCATCTAACCTCGTTCACCACGGAAAGCACCACTCGAGACCCACCGGATTCTTGCACCGAGTTTTTCACGGTGGTATTGGGAGCCGAATAACTCTGGGGTGGTTGGGTTGATTACGTGCTAGGGTGTGAACAGGGCTCATCACGACGGGCACCTCGTCTCCTTGCCAGCCAGTGAGGGGGATTGTATAATTATGCACCAAAGCGGTATCAATTGGAATATGAATCCGCAGCAACGAGGTTTCACGTAAGTTTTTCCCCTCGCCCACTTACACCCAAGCCTTGCATTGCTTGGATTTTTCCTCGTTGCCATCACCCTATTCCGTACAATTTTTTGCAAGAGGACGAAAGGAACTATGGGTGAACAAACAGCTGATATTCCCTTCCGGCTCTCTAGAAACTCTAATAATGTACCCGCATCGTCACCCGCACCATCCTTGCGGAGAAGCACTTCGTCTACTCTAGAGACGAATCGTCGTTCATCCTTGCAGAGCAGACAGCAGTTCTCCCCTCAGCTCAAATGGCACAATACCTTGCAGCAGGACTTCACCGCGCAGAAAGGCCAGACTGGACACTCGGAAAAGAATCTGTCGCCCCCTGTCAACGTTCGAAAGCGTCATTCTGGTTCCTTCGACAAGATCGATGCCATTATCCTCTCACGTGCTGATAGAATCCCGGAAGCCGACTCTTTATCTCCGGTCGAGCCCTCGCAAAGCCTCAGTTCGAGCCCATTGCCATCACCTTCCAAGCGTCAACGAGCTCTTGGTACGAGCGCCAAGACCCCTACGAAACCAAATCAGCTTAGTGGACAATCTGGGGGCGTAAAAAGCTCGGGCTCAGGTATGCAAACGCCCCCACCGAGCAGTACTGCTACGGCCCGAAAGCGGGGGAGACCCCAAAAGAAGAAGTCATTTCAGAACTCTATCACCTCTACCACTCAGGTTTTATCGCCTCCGCATACCAGCCCTGCCAAGGCAAGCGACGGGGACGGGCGGAGCTTGCGTGATAGAGGTAACCTACAGATACCGGTTCCCGACATACGTTTCCCTTCATCAGTGCCAGATACCTTTGACGAGTATCTTTCGAGAGAGGATGCCTGGAGTGGTGGATTGGATTACACCAATGGGATGGGGGTTGTCAGCACTGAGGGGGAATCGTCGGATGCTTATGATTGGTCTTCTATGCGCGCCAACGTATCTGACGTATCCATTGATGGCTTGGATGTATTTGGCCCACTTGTGCGGGATGGCCAATCATCTCCTTTATACGATGACCCCTCGGACTCGGTCCATTTTTCGTTCCCTGACTTTGACGATGATCTTTTGGAGAAATCTATCCTTCCCCTCGACGTTGATCCAAACCTTATATTCTCCTCCGCTGCTACGAGTGTGGCATCGTCTATGCGTACTGATGATATTAGAGAAACTGTGATATTGGGGGCGGCGTCGCAGCCATATCAGCATCAGCATCTACAACACCTTAGGGAACAAGAATTGGAGCTTCAATGGCAGAGAATGCAGAAAGAGAGGCTGATGAAGGAAAGGAGACGACAAGAGCGAGCGGTAACTGCTTCGGGAGGGCGCGGTGGTGGTGGTAGCCAGAGGTCATTGTTGAAACATAGCATGAGCGATAGCCTGCTCTCCCGCCCAATTCGAAGGCCAACGGCAAAGGCTGCGGACTTTGATGCAGCTGTTACTAGGAATAGTGTTGCTAGTACGAGGAAGGCTGGATTGGAGAAGCGGAACGCTACACCACCGCTGGTGCCTCCACCAAGGTCTGTGAGGAAGGAGCATACTGGGAGGACGCCTCGGGGCCAGGGGCCGGCCACGGTTAAAGTGCCAAAGATGAGGACGGAGGTAACACTTGCGATATCTCCAGGTGGGCGGGCAAAGATGGAAACTACTATCATCTATGAAAGTTCGGATACGGAGGTGGATGAAGTACAGACTTGGGATTCATTCGAAGAGAGCGATTCTTCTTTTGATGATGAGCCGAGGGGTCTTGGGCCGGACGGGAAGGAATATATTGTTTACCGTGAACGGAATCGTTTAGGGCCTGTCCTTGAGGGCGGGAATGCTTTGCAAAGACGCAGCAGCACGGTTTTCGAGAAACCTGCCTATACAGGACCACCTCCCAGAACACCGACTCGACGTTCACCTATAAAACCTGTAAAGTTAGCATCATCAACAGGGAAGAAAGGGTTTATGGGGTTTGCGGCCAGCACTGCGGCTGCTGCGACGGCTACTTCAGGAAGATTGGATTCTTCTCCGAGGTTGCCTACTCCACTGAGATCCAGTCCACCTGCCAGCATTGGTCGTTATCTGGGAGAGAGTGTGCGGAGGGCCAGTGGGTCCAGTTTCAGCAGTTCAAGGATATCTGTATTGGGAACACCCACCTTGGGGTCCATGCATGAAGTCAGCGATGAGTCGGAGGCCGAAACCGTGGTGGACGGCACTGACGTTGTCAACTTGGCCGAGGATGAGGAAGACGATGGGGATGCTATGGTAGCATTGAAAAAAGTCATGCTGGGGCGCAGGAGAAGTGAAGGTAAGATAGGCCTGAGGGAAAATTACGTTTTTCACAACTAATCAAAGTGCGGTAATAGCTTCTCTTGATCAGACTCCAACCAAAGCTAGACCAGGCAGCGCGGTGAAGCCGAAATTCTTCTCGTCTGGTAGTAGCACTACAAGCCAAGGCCAGCGTTCGGTTACCAGGCATAGCCAGATTCACCCTGGGCTGTTGTTACGGACATCAACAGTCAAGAAGAAGCTTTTCGTGGATCAGGCTGCTATAGGCAATTCCATCGTTCGTCCTCGCCGTAAAATGGCTGATGGAGGGTTCCCAGAAGCAAGCCCTTCACTACTAGCAGCACCTGGCTCGGGCCGTTTGGCACCGATCAAACAACGTTCTAGGTCTGGCAGCCGGGAGGAGGATATTATCGCCGAAGAGGACTCGACGCGCTGTGTATGCAAAAAGACGAAGGAACAGGGAGGGACTACGATGGTTCAATGGTAAGCTTCTCACCTTTCCCGCTCTGTTTAGTATCCGCGTCTAACGATCAAATTAGCGACTCCTGCAACAACTGGCTGCACATGAAGTGTATAGGATACAATCGCAAGACCCTACCGAAAGTATTTGTCTGCGGCTTTTGTGCCGCCCCTACTCCACAAGCCAAGAACCGAGCTGCCAGAAGAGTGGCACCTACCATGCCCTCAAACGGAGGAGACTTGTCACCACAATCAAGGAGCAGCCGGGGCTGCAGAGTCTCGAGGCAATGATCTATATATACTTGTCTATTTTTCTTTTCTGTATCCCCGAGGCAAACCTAGATTTACTGCGTTTCTCAACACCGGCGTTATGAATTCGCTGAACTTTTTGGGGATTGGAGATTTGTTTGAGTGCTTGGTCGACCGGTGGCTCCTTTGAGGGTTGTTGTGGTTGCTATGGAGGCTTGCCATACTCCCAGGGCACCGAGGGAAAATTGGCGGAATATCGCCAGAAACATTGTTGTAATTGTTATCACGAAGCAGGGGGTGTTTGAGTGGTTTTCTTGTGGTTTTTCCTATTCCTTTTCCTATCCTTGCTCTTTTGGAGATACTGTAATTGGGGTTTTCGGATGCGAGGGGTACAGTAGTATTTATACTTATACCAGTTTTGAGCTTTGGGTGGCGGTCACGATACGGACTCCGCTTGTTTCCATGTGGAGCTCGTCTTTCAATTTTATGTTCTTTTATTTCCATTTTCACCTATTCAATTTCCTTTTCTCGGGGGGTTTTCGGCGATACTCACGAAGGTGGTACATACGGAGGTTATCACAAGACAAAATAACGGGCACTGGCGCGCAATTTCGGAATCAGGGACGGAAGAAATTGTACATTTTTTCCACGAGGGGCAGTGGCTGTTGGGGGTTCGGTTCATTCATCATGTATATTGTAGCTTACGGTACCTCTATTCCATTCCCGCATTGCAGTATCATAGGTAGTTTTGTGTTATGGTGTTTTGTTTGCTTTGGAATTTATGTTTTTGCTTTTTTATTGATTTGTTAAACTTGGTTCTCATTTATTGATTGGTTTAATCAATTGAGAAGAAGACCGAATTTATTGATGGGTGTGGGGCAAGTTTACAGGGTTGTTTAATCCGGGATAGGTTCCGGGTGGGAAGTTGATATATTATACTGCCGGAGGGTGGTTTGCTTTTACTGGCGGACTGGGCCGGGCCGGGGGGAGACCGGGAACTGAATTGGGTGTTTAGTGAGATGTGTTGTGTAGGCGTGAAGTCTTCCACTGTCTGGTTGGATATGATATGACGTGGTCATGAGAGGTCACTCGGATGCTGGGGATCAGGTTCTAGATTGGTTTAGATTTAGAAATGCTGCAGATTGGGAAAAATTTCGGTTTTGATAAACTTTGTGTTTTTTGCTGCTGAAACTGCGTGTGAGAACTACGTTGGTCTAATGGCGTCTTGTCTGTCTTGGGAGAGAATGCTGTATTGTTTGGTTTGGTAGATGATTTGGTATTATAATTCTCGATATTCGTATAGAAGTTAGTTACCTGTGATCGGTCCTGCGATTTAAGGTATGCTGTGTCGGAGTGTGCATATTTGTCTAAATGACGGAGGTTTCCCAGGAGGGAAGAGTTGTTATCCTGGCCGCCTTAAATGTTCTCCCAATGGTGAAAGCTTCTGTACGCGCTGCTTCTGCCTCGTTTTAGACACAATTCCAGATGGCATGTGTGACTCTCAAATTATGTGGAATGTCAGAGCTCTCATCAATTTCCTCAGGTCCCAGACTCACCTTCACCTTTCCCTTGAAAAAAATTTAACTTACCCCCGGGGCTGTATGTGCACCCGCCATGCTCTCACCCCGCTGGAGTTCATACCCCCTGACAAGCTCCCTTAGCATCCGCCCATCCATCCACCGAGGAACCCGGGAAGCGAGCATATGCACAACCACCTCCGTCGGCAGAACCACAGCCCCACTATCACACCCAGTCCCCCACGCCCTGGCAAAGAGCTCATCCCGCCCAGGCACCACGCCCACCATGCACCCAAAGATGAGGAACTCCACCAACTGCCCCACCTCCCCCGCGTAGGGCGAGAACACATTATGCCGCGGGTGCTCCGGGTACTCCGCAAACCCCTCGGGCATGAGTTCCCAGCGCAGTTTTCTGGGAGTCAAGTAGTTCCTATTATTCGGCGCGTTGATCTGCGTGTTCAAGTAGTGGGCCAACTCGTGGAAGAGGGTCACGTAGATTTGGTAGATCAGGTGGACGGGGGGTGGGGATTTTTTTTTACCTTTACCTTTACCTTCCCGCTGTGATTGCTCCTCTATGGCGTCGAGTTGGTCGCCGTTGATGTCGATGGAGTTTGGGTCGCGGTTCCTGTCGTGCTCGCCGCAGACGAGTAGGTTCTGGGCTGGGCGGACGAAGATCTTGGGGAAGCCCTTTGAGATCCACTGGATTAGGTGGGCGACTTCTTCCTCCGTGGCTGGTGGTTCCTTTTCCACGTCGTCCGGGCTGGGGTCTTGGAAGCGGCCGCGGGTGGCGCGGGTGATGATTGCGTATTTGAAGATGACTTCGGGTTGGAGGACGGTGTCTTGGACTCGGTGGACGAGTTTGGAGATGTAGCTGTTTGGGTTTTCCAGCTGGGGCTCGTGTGTCTCGGAGCAGTTTCGGAGGTCGTATACTGAGGGGCGGATTACTGTTTCCGGCGGCACGGGTATTCGGGGGTAGGGGCCTACGAGGAGGGGGAAGTTACCGGAGTAGTATATCAGTGACTCCACCGGGTCGTCGAGATACGCAGGGGCGGGGGGGCCAGGGTTTGCCGCCCCCATTTTTCTGAGAGTTTCCAGGACATCCGGAGCCCCGAGCGGCTCTGCCATTATGAGCTGGGAAAGCGCTGTGTTTTCCCCCGGTAAATTGTCCTTCTCTCCATCGATGAATTCCCCTGGACTCCCTTCTGGGACCGGAAACGTCTCTTGTCCCGCAAGCCTCTCCCCCTTGATCCCCTCCAACTCTTCAGGAGTAAGACTACTCACCTCTGGAAGACTATGAGGTGGGGATACCGGCCCCATGTACGGCAGGAACTGCGGACACGACTCAACTATGGCCGCAGGAAGCCCCCGTATCCGATTCCGAACCTCCTCCAAGATATTCCTTGCGTCGACTCGATGGCGGTGCGTCCGGAGGCTACTTATCTCCTCGAGAAAGCCCCAGATGTTTCTAGTGATATCTTTAGCGGCATTCCACTCCTCTTTAGAAAGGCTGCTGCTAGCCGGGGGCTGACTGGCCTGGGAAAAGGTCCTTTTCATCGCCGTGAGGGATGTGGTTATTCCGTTGGGCTTGCGGAATGATAGTTTGAAGGCTTTGAAGGTTTTGTTTAGGAGGGATTGGTCTTTCACGAATGGTTTCTCGTCCTGCTCGGTTTGCATTGTCGATTGGGTGGGCGGTACTTGCTGTGGGTTGGCTGGCGCTGGTGTGCTATTCTGGAGGGGGGGGTTTCGGGGTGGCTGGGTTTGGCGTGGGCGTTGTTGGGATTTCTCGACTGTATACTTGCTCGAATGGGCGTGATGAAAGTAGCGTTGTTGAAAAACTTTGGTCTGGATTCATTTCAAATAGCTAATCTAGGAAATAGAGTAGCTAGTACATGCTAGCCACACCTTTTAGGATGGGTGGAGAAGTGGGGGAGGGGGATTTTTTCCGGAGTCCATCTAGAGCACGCTATTGGTCTGTGGATTCTTAGGTACTGTACTCAAGTGCTTTTGTTAGAGCCTTCTTTGGGTGTATAGCAGCGGAGGGTCTTTCTCGGGAGACATTTGTTTCCCCTTATCGTAGCCTGTTTGGAGAACTGGGAATTTTTCAAGAGGAGTAAAAGAAGTGGGGTGTAAAAGAGGGAAAGGTTGCTTAGTTTAGTATTTTCTGTGAGAATTTTGACGGTGGGCTAAATAGGAGGAATGGGGGGGGGGGGCACTGACTTGTGATGGCTGCTAGAATCCAGCGTACTTTATTATTATATGAGAACTGATTGAGGCTTCTGGCCACCCTTGATAACTTAGAAAATCATTCTTTAGAGTAGATTGTAGAGTGCGATTGAGTTGAGCATGGTATATCACTCGGTGGGCCTTTCTCGTTTGGGTAAAACTCGAGCTAGTTAGGAGGAATCGGGAAGATATTTCTGCTGATCTCGTGCGGGGCTCCGTGGCGGTGGGGGTTATGTTTTCGGAGTTTACGGATGCACTTGAGGGGCGAGAAATATGGACGTTGGTATAAAGTTTGGAATAGGGTGGGAATGTTTGTTGGATTAATATTGCTGAAATAAATAAATAAATAGAATACAGGCTTTATCGGGGTTTGGGAGGATATCGAATATGGGTATAATAGCTGTTAGGCATTTGAAGCCCTTGGTTTTCTCATCCTGGCTGGGGTTCTGGGTCTTGGGGTCGGGTATAATGTTGTCAGGTTATTATCCAACCTGCGCCTAGCTTTTCGTGTTGGGGGATATTATATCATATCATACTTGGCATAGTGGTTTACACGGATATCAAGCTCAAGACATAAAATCCACGACCTGTATTCCATAGTATGCCCCACCACCCTCATTCTATAGATCATTGGCCTTTAGAGACCCGTAATACGATGGGTTACCCGGGGGAACAGGTTGCCATAACCATGCGAGTTGAGAGAAATGCCTATACCTACTCAACTACCCCGGAGCAAAGGAGTTCGTGCCGAAGCGAAGCGTCATTATCCTCCAGGGCTCACATTCTCCTGAAGAGTTGCTCCTGTGAGGGGAGATCAAGCCTGGACCTCCTGAGAAGTCCAAGTGCTCCCGGGCCGGGTTTGTATCGCCGATCTGTTGTTCACAGCGATATTTGTTGCCTTTTGAAAGAGAGAGAGAGAGTATTTTAAAGGCTGTGGGGAGATATGCTTCTCTCCCCAGAGGGTGGGTTGGAGGTGCTGGCTAGCAAGGAAATCGGACTAGGGGGTACGGAGGCGGTTGGGGCACGCGGGGGCGGGGGTTTCCGGGCTGTGGCGGATACGCTGTTGCTGCAGCTTTTTGGAGCGAGCTGTTGGCTTGGACTGGCTTAGCGTTGGGTAGGGAGGTTTTGGGAACCTTGGGAGTAATTTAAGATGTAGGTTTACTGATGCTTTATGAGGTAGATATTTGTTCTTGCGGGTGATGTTTGTGGTTGGACTATAGGAGGTTATGATGCGGTCATCGGTCCGCTTTTTTAGCGGACAGATTCTGGGTAATGGGATCTGGGTTGGACCTTCGAGTGCTGTGTGGATACTTGCCTAGCGTCCGTATTTCTATGTGGGTGGAATACAACGGGTAGCGGCACAAACTCCTAATTTGGAATAGTGACCGTAGCTCCGATTGGCCTTAACGGCTAAAGTTAGATGTCATACTCATTTAAAGGTATACTTTATGCGCGAGTGATAACGGATGTTTTTCTCTATAATCTGCTTCTGAGGGCCTCTATTTCCCTTAGAAAACGCCCACACGATCGAGTTCACCTCTTCTCCTTCACCTTGGAACTAGTCTCGGATGGCCCCGTGACCGCACAATTACCTATTGCCTTGTACATTGCGGTGGTCCTCTCCGAGCTGGTGGTAACCCTCTGATGGAATACACGGGTGTACCTATTTTTCTGTCTAGATCAAGTGCACACGCCAACAATAGTCTCTCTGGAGCCCAAGGTAGTACTCGGAGCCCTGTCGCCTGCACCACCATGTGTGATGGCGCTGGTGTTGTAGTGTCCTACCAAAATCCTATCCACACGGTCCTCCCGGACAACATAAACGTTATAGTAGTCGGCCTGGTAGACCTTGTTGACAACGCAGGGATATCATTATAAGTGTAAGTTTGAGCTCGGGGCAATATTTAGAGCGGCCCTGGATCATAGGCGTATGGGCCACGCTCGCTAGCCCCCCGCAGGCTGGCAAGCGCGTAATAGGAGAGCACTATAATACTACCGTAGGGAATCCGTATAGTGCCCAGAATTTTCGGTCGCTCTCACCCCCATCCTCCCCAACCAGAAGAGGCAAACCAACTGTTTTAAGAAAGGAGAGAAGTTAAAAATTATTGTTTAATTTTTGTTCTGCTGCCCCGCCGATCGCAGATCCTACCCTTACGGGTAGGGTCTAGAGTCGGATTCTACCACCTCGCAGCAGGTCTGATTTGCACTACAGCCTTATTGAAGGCTTAAGGTCTTCAGTCTCCCAGTTCCTGTAGGGTAGGATTCCTTAAATCCCCTACCCTACGTGACGGATAGTTCGATAATAACTCATTTTGAGAGGAATCGAACTCCTGGGCTCCCGCTAAGTGCACAGGAGGTTATTAGTTTCTTGACATGTTAACCACTGCGCCAGCTAGGCATTTCACATCATATCGATACTGGAACTTCTACTTATCCAGATGTCTTTGACCCCCCCCTGAAGTTAGACTTTTAGCGAAGCAACATGCAACACCAGACACCTGATTCCATTTTTCTCCTCCTGTATATTTCCTTTCTTCTCTTCGGCCTGGCTTGCTAAGAATGCATCATTGCCGCGGGGTGTAGGAGCTGCTACAGAAGGGAGAAAGAAATCTAGTTAGACGGACTACCACAGGATCAGATCTGACTTTTTGACAAGCTGTGCAGTACATAAGCAGACAATACCCACAGCTTACGGACATCAAGTCTGACCTTCAATCTGGACATCATGTGCTAACTACCGTACAATACCGCGCTTCCACCACAGCCAAAAACCAGTGATTCACCATGACAGCTTGGCTTACTAGTATGATACACTACCTATAATACCACCTATTATCATTCTAGCCCTGTCCCAATTTAAATCGGGTTTTTTGAAGCCTTAGATGAGCAGAGTCTTATCTCCTCCCTTTCAATCCCCAAACACGATGACTACTAAAAAATAACGGCTGCACCTTATGCCCCGAAATGAGCATGTTTTCCATAGCAAAGCCATCCATTCTGACCCCTCTCCCACACACCCTACTCCAAGGAGGGCCTAATGAACTAGCAATATTATCACACCCGGAGGGTTCATATGATATCCCCCGTGCAGGCTTCCAGCAGCGGGTGGTAATCGCAATTTACTCGCGGCCCACGTGAGAGTCCCGGAAAGTGGATAATGGTCGCTCAACGGGATGCTAGTGGTCGGATGCAAGATGACCCTAGCTCGTTCGTCATCCCGTTTAGGCTCTGTGTCAGTGCTGGCTTTGGTGAACCGGGGGGGAGGTATAGGGATCACTAGATAAAATCCTAGTGGTGAATTGAATGAGGAATGTTAGACTAAATGTCAAGCGCTGCTCGCCTTTCTGTGACGTGCCTCTTGGTCAATCTGTCACTGCGATGGGCTGTTGGTTTGCAGTTTCTCCTCTCGGCCATCCGTGGTCCAATTATACGCCATTTCTGTCGGAGAACTCGAAAACCTAGTTATGCAAAACAAGCTGCCCAAATAATCATATCAGAAAGAAGTGTAGAGTTTGCTCGATTGCTCACGATTGTTAGAGATGTAGTGAAAAACTGAGAGGCTATTCGTGGCGCTCTTCGTGGAATGGTTGCATTTGAAGTCAGACTAGCAGCCCACTGAGGAGTTTGGTTTAGGGGTTGGAGAGACGGTTGTACGGTGCCTGGACCTGTAAACACTGGCAATCCTTTAGGCTCCGTTTGGCACACCCAGACTAGGCTGGGGTTTGGACTTTGCGTCTGCACCTAGACGATAGGGTCTGGAAACATGCTATCAGACACGCTAGAATCTAGGCGCAGACTCTGGCTGGCCTTTAATCGTTTGTGTATCGGACGAAAAACTGTCAGGATACGGAGAGGAAGAATTCTCTGATGGTATGGTATGATACGTTTGTGAATTTTTTTCTTTAGGCTTTAGACACCAGCTTGCGAGAATCCTATGGAATTAGTTTAGGTACATACAAGGCTGGGGCTCAATCTGTTGCGTTGGAATCGCTAGGTTCTGGCAGAGAGCCTAAATGAAACTCATCCTATTGCTGTCCATGTCCTCCAATCTTGCAGTCCTTCTGTTCTGAGACCAGCTCTGTGGATCTGTTTTTGTGGGTTATGAATAAGTCACATTTTTTAATAGCTCGGGACATTGAGTAAAAGTATTATGATACCATACACGAAGATACAATGAATGTTCCCCTAACGAACAAGTTCCCTTAGCTAAAACCCCCTGTAAAATCCCACCCGCACGTCATGGGGCATATCAGGGAGTTACCCTCCCGGTTATCCCCTCCCGCTTAGTCATCTATTCAATAATTCGCTCTCTTTTCGGAGCCCCATCCGGACTTGCAAACTCTGAATTGAGCCACGAGTAGAGGAATTCAAAAGGGTGATTGAGGAGCGAATTCTTCTAAGACCCTCCCTACTTCTAAGACCACTCATAAGTATGATAGAAATGTAAAACGGTTGTGCCCGCAAATTTGAATTTCGGGAAGGAAATGCTAGGATAACATCAAACCGACCTTCCAGAAATGTTCGATCTCATAGAGCTCATTGATAACCCAGATTGTGACCTGGGGAGTGGAGGTAGAGGCTTGTATTTCCTAGTTTGTTCCGGGCTTTTGAAATATTTTTCGGTTAAGGACTGAATGGCTTCGGGAGTACCGATTGGTCCAGACAAATTCGGCAGTCCAGATGGTGGTAAGGGCTTTCGTGGAACTTTGAATGTTGGGGGTGCGTCTGAGGTTTGAAGTATGCGAACAGGACGAGGTATGAGGGGAGAGGGTAGGGGGAGATTTGTAGAAGGAGATGGTGTATTAAGGTGTGGTGGCGGCGAGTTTGGCATTAGAGGAGAATCCGGAAATCCACACATTTCTATGACCCTCTCTCTCCCAAGTGCTAGTTTTTGAGTCATGGTCATAAGCAGTTCCTCCCCTTCGGTACTTGGTACAAACGTTAATTTGTGTCCTGGATGCGGTTCTTCATAAGGACTTTCTTGCAGTGATTGAACTGGGCCCGGAGGGCATTGAGGAACTTGTGGATGTGCCAGGGCCTGAAGACTGCTATTAGGAAGCACACATTTCGAAGCTTGTCTGCTGCGGTGTCTTGGTGGTGTTGTTTTTGCACTAGATGTTATCGATAGTAATTCGTTCTTGCCCATCGATCTTATTTGGGCTTCCTCTTTCGGATTTAGGGCTCTTTGGCTTGCTCTGGTTGGATCAACACTGCCCATTCCCTGATGTTCCTGACGGAGCCTATAACCAGGACTCGAGTTTCTTGGAGTGGTTTGACTCGAAGTTGGGGGGCTCCGCGCTGGAATATTTGTTTTTGTTTCCAAAGCAGTCGGCAGGGGTGGGTCCCGCATCGGGGGTCTCTCTAGTTGGAGGGACTGCGCAGCATCCAAATTTTCATTCCGCTTTCGGGGGACATTGACTTCGTCCGGATAGCCAACCTCATATCCACTTCTTCCATTTGAAATATATTCATTGTAGGAATCGGAGAGTCCTATCGTCAGCTGGGAAAGCACTGGATCGCCGGTCGCAGCGTCATCTATTTCACCGTCCTCACTCAGGTATAATAGTGTTGGAATTCTTGGGTTGTACTGCATCCTGAATAGAGGGTGGTTTTCCTTATTTTTGCCAGCAGGGTCTGGTGGAAGATTGAACTCTGATATCTTCTCTTTAATCCCCTGGAGAAGTTCTGGATGTGTGAATATGGGTTTTTGTGTTGGAATAGCCAGCGCTGTTGAAGCAGTTTTTTGAGGTGAAAGAACCTCAGGGTATACTGGTGCAAGAGTGCTCTGATTATCGTTTTCCCACCTGCTAGGTTTTGTGGAGGAGGAAGAGAAGAGGTATTTTCTCGGAGCTGCTCTGATTGCGCCCCACATTGTGTGTTAGTAGAGATCGTGTATGGTGGTATATTAAGAAGAGTGAAGAACTTATGTGCGATGGATATCAGCTAAGTCTGAGATTGACGATAGCTTTATAGTTAGATCGTACCTTGTGAAATAGAAATTACCACGGTTTCTAACTTCCTGAAAGTAACATAGAAAATTTAGGAACCTTTCATGGAGGTCAAGGTATAGTATTGGCATGTAGCTATCACCTACCGCTCCTACGGAATTGTGGAGTGTAGGATGCCCAATCCTGAGGGACTTTAGTACTAAATTGTGCGTTCTTGGATATAAAGCATTTCCTTGGCGGGTTTGGAACACTTTTCGACGTTCTATTAACTGCGATCACGCCGCTTTTCCTTTGTTCCTGACTAGAGGAGTGTGAGGGAATAGTGCTAATATAGAGCGAGGGGGAAAATTTAATGTTAGCAAACCTAGATCACAGGCACTCACTCGGTAGCCCAGAATAGGGAGGGTTGGATAATCATCATCTAGCCTGCCACAGGCTCCATCGGATAGGTGTCGGAGTATGACATCTGCAAGATTTCATGTATTTAAGAGACCTGTCTATCCCCCTAGGGGTTAGGAGGGTCTTTTCTGCCCTCACTCGTGTACTCTTACCTCCTCACTATCTGACTTTCTAACAGGAATTAGGCTGATAGCGCCGGTATACTCTCTGCCGAGGGTAGGGCTAAATTTACCCTTTAATGCACGCATTTATGCCAAGCCAGGTCCCCTAGATTCCGCCTCCACAAGATCCTCAGGAACTCCTCTTTTCCACTGCTCGAGCGTTCCCGTTCCCCCTACAGCAACGAGCTATGCCACCACCACCCCTCCCCCCGCGCCCCAAGACCCCGCGGATAATCCTCTACCACCAAACCCACTACACATCTTCCAAAGAATACGTTTCTATCCTCCCGCTCCTCACCGAAAACACCGGCACCACACATGTAATCCTCGCTGCAATTCACCTCAACGACCCGCCCGGTCATATCCATCTAAACGAGACACCTCCAGACGACCCGATATTCGAGACGCTCTGGGATGAAGTGCTTGTGCTGCAAGACTCCGGCATCAAGGTCCTCGGCATGCTCGGCGGTGCAGCGCGCGGCTCCTTCGAACGCCTGGACGGTAGTGAGGAGACCTTCGAAGCGTACTACTGCCCACTCCGCGACATGATACACAAACACAAACTCGACGGGCTGGACCTCGACGTCGAGGAAGAGATGTCGCTGGAGGGAATTATCCGGCTGATCGATAGGCTTAAGGCGGACTTTGGACAGGAATTCTTGGTCACGCTTGCACCCGTTGCTACCGGGTTGGTTAATCAGAGGCATATTTCCGGATTTGATTACCGGATGTTGGAAGTTCTGCGTGGGGGCATGATCGATTGGTATAATGTCCAATTTTACTGTGGGTGGGGGAGTATGGCGGATTCCAAGTGCTATGATTTGATCATTGCGATGGGATGGCCGCCGGAGAAGGTTGTTGCCGGAGTTGTTACTAATGCCGCTAATGGGAGCGGGTGGGTGGAAATTGATGTGCTAGTTGCGGTGTTTATGGGGCTTGCGCAGAAGTATCCCGGATTTGGAGGGGTGATGGGGTGGGAGTATTTCAATGCTATGCCTGGTGGACTGGGGAAGCCGTGGGAGTGGGCAGAGAATATGGCGAGTGCAATGGCCATGGGGAGGGCGTGATAAAGCGGAGGCGGGTACCTTCGATGTTCTTTCCATACAATCGCTTAAGGCCTCTCTGTCATAGGGCAGAATAGTTTCGCTTTGGGGCTGTCATTGTCTCTCCTCTTTTTTTATAGTATTGGTTGCGTGCTGTAGGATGGCTGGAACTGAGGGGAAGGCGTGATGACGGTTCATTTTGGGCATAGCCATTGTAGCTCAATAGATTGATCTCGCTATCATCTGGGGTTCAAGTTTGGGGCTAGGGCATTCGGGGGTAAATCTCATATAGGTATAATAGGTCTTGCTTTTTAAGATATTATTATAGAAATGATTATTCTGCTTTATCTAATACACAAAACGCCAAAGCGTAGATCTACATGCTCATCTAAATCTAAGCTCTCATCTGCCCGCAAGCTTCACCTTCTGTTCCCATGCCTGTCCCCGGTACTTCAATCCCTTTCACGATACCCAACCCGCTCTCAATAGATTACTCGGGCTTCCCTGTAGCCAATTGGGTACCTGCCGCTGTATCTAGTTTCTGCTTCTTCCTCTCACCAATTTCTTGGTTCTGGGCACCTTTTCTGACTTTCAGGGCTCCCTTCTGCATTGCCTCCTCGGGCAATGGTCGGTAGTAAGGCTGACAGCGGTACCATGGCACTAGCCTATTAAATTTGACACCATCGATCTCGACCATTACACCCTCCGCGCCTTGCTCGAGCGGAGTGTCAGGGCCGACCCATCGGCCATTCTCATCTACCTGCTCTGGATTTTGGCTTAACTCATTCTTGATTATTTTCTCAACCTCCATTAAACAAGCCTCATAGGCTTCCAAAACATCCCCACTCTCGCTTGCTCGGGCGGAACTTTTTGCAAGCATCGCCCTAACGTCCGTATGTTTTGGCAGCAGCGCATGCCAAAGTTTGAATAAGTGTGGCTTTATCGCAGTTATCGAGGGATCTTGTAATAAGAGCTTCTGTCCCTTCTCTTTGAGTCCCGGTAACACCTCCTTTCGTACAATATCCAGATACTCCCTCCCCACAGTGTCCATTCTCGGGAATCTCTTCTCCCAATCATTGTCCGCTTGAAAGATGGCCGGGTTGTAGAGATTTCCCTCCGCACTCATTACACCATCCGCACCCGTGACATCTAAGCAACGCTGAACATCTTCATGCCAGAGGATATTACCGTTTGCGAATAAAACAACCTCTTTTGGAAGGTTATCTCGGATATACCGTATGACGCTCCAATCCGCCATTCCGGTGTTATGCCCCTTCTGGTCCCTTGTCCGGCCATGAACAGTCAAAACCTGTGCTCCAGCATCAATCACCATTCGTGCGTACTCCAAACTACGTTCCCTTGTTTCCAAAATTCGGATCTTCGCTGTAACCGGGACCTCAAGATCTTTGTGTAATTTGGATACCAAGCTACGGATAAGCCCCCAATCCTCCTGCAGGAAGGCCCCGTATTTCCCTTTCCGGGCGATACCCTGTGGGCAGCCGAGGTTAAGGTCTACGCCATCGCAATGTGGCGCTACATGCTGCGCAGCGGAAAATAAATCCTCGGGAGTGTTCGAGCAGAATTGGACGAAAAGTGGACGGTCAGACTCTGAGCCATCGAGGGGTGGGTAGAAAGATTGGGATCGGTATGCGGGAGTCGTAGCGAACAGGCGGGAATGGAGCATGGGGGTGTAGCAGAGGGTGCTTGACGGCGAATGGCGGCGGGAGAGAAGTCGCCATGCCTGCATTTGTTAGTAGGTTAAGTAGGAAGACGGGGTTAACGAACCAGTTCTGATTGCTCGACCATGGGAGCTACTATCGTCTTTGGAGAGCCTAGGGAGTTATAGAAATCTCTCCCTGTCAGCTTGGGCTTCGGTTTTGGTGGGGCGCCCGATGCCATTGGTGGGGTTATGGTGGGGTTAAAGGTCGTTGAAGAAAGAGGGTAAAGCAGGAAGGTAGTAAAACTACAGGAAAAGCTGGGAATACGCCGGGAAGAGGCGGAAGAAATAAAGGGCTTCAGCTTGAATGGTGGTGATGTTGTTTGGAGGTTCGAGGGTTGTTTGGGGTGTTCGGGGGTGAGGCGTGAAAAATGGTGTAAGATTACAGTGCAGTGAGGTAGATGATGGTTGTGCTATGGATAGATCATGTCCGAATTAAGTTTGGTGCCGGCGCTGTGCATGAGGCTCTTGTGGCTGAGAGCTGCAAGTTTCCTCATCACCGGAGAAATCAGCGCTCCGGCAATGTATTGTTATTATTACAAACGCATCCACTTCTTTCTCACTTTGTTCTTTTCTTTCTTCGCGACACTCGCTCAACTCCAAAATTTCCTCCGTTTACAATAACTTCTGTTTAATGTATCATCTCGCAAAAGACCTCTACTTTCATGTTACTAGCAAAGAGGAGTACTCTGTTCTGTAAGATCCCCACCTCCGGCGCTTGGATGCCCCGCCAAACAACTGACCACCAACAACTTTCAACCAGCCTCCTGGGACTGGACAATGCTGGGAAAACGGTGTGCTACGTTTTCTACCCTCTAAGCTCCTTCAGAAGCTCCAGATGACACTCACTAATCCTACATAGACACTTCTCGAAAAGATAAAATCAATCTACCTACAACACGGCCCACCCCCGCCAAAAGAGGGCGGAACAATCCCCACGGTTGGCCAGAATGTTTCCATAATCCCTCTAACCTCTCCAACCATCTACCTCAAGCTCTGGGACATTGGTGGTCAATCTACCCTACGCTCCCTCTGGAAAAGCTACTACTCATCCGCCCATGCAATCGTTTTTGTCATTGACAGTACAGACGTCCCGCGTATAGAAAACGAGGTTATCGAAGTACTGAAGGAGGTTGTGGAGCACGAAGAGACAGAGGGTGTTCCTGTGCTGGTATTGGCCAACAAGCAGGACCGCGAGGAGAGCTTGGAGATAGCACAGTTGAAAGAGGTTGTCAACCCTATTGTGGTCAAGTTAGGAGCTAGGGATAGTCGTGTTCTGCCTGTTTCCGCTCTGGAGGGGTGAGAGTTGGATTTTTACCATGGATTTATGTATTCACTGACACCTTGTTGTAGGACTGGTGTTAAGGAAGCCGTGGAATGGTTAAAGACGAGGGTTATGTGGAATAAGGAGTCTCGACCTCCTACTATGCGCTGATATTGTAGCACGCCTTCCGGATGGGTTGATCATATCCTTTTCGTTTTGAAATTTTCTTTTTTCTCGGGTGGGATCTTATACGGTTGGGAAGAGGAGTACTAATGGATTTATTTTCTGTTCATGGCGCTATTGGAGGTTTGGTTTTGATTTTGCTACGCTCGAGCCGTCAGTCTTCAGCCGAAGATTTCTAGGGAGTCGGAGCTTCGTCTGTCACTATTCAGGTGTATACTATACCAACAAGTGCGCTCCATGGCGATTTATTGTTTAGATGAAATGAGCGACAGCCTCTGTTTCCCTAGATCAGTTACTGGATTTTACGCGGGAATAGTACCCAGAAGATGGCAAAAATCAAGTTTGGGCCAGGGCTAACGAATTAGGCACTCCGTGGAGGAAGTATTATTCCTTGATCCCCCACCGCTCCCCCTACCCAGAGTACTCTCTTCCCCTTCACAACTCCGGAATAACAAATCTGCAGCATACCCAATGCAACTGCTTATGCACTTCTAAGTTGCCGTGAACGCATCGTCCAACAATGCCACAGGTAGTGCAGAGATACCTGCTCCCCCGCAGCAATAGATAGTGTGGCTATGGAGGCATATTTTGGTGGGTTTATTGGCCTGGCTTTGACAAGGATATCTCCAAAGCAGAACAGCAGTATGTGGACGAGTGAAAGGAGGCGTGAGAACAACTTATTCGAGAGGGCATCATAATGGTTGAGGGTTCATGCACGAGAGCTTGTGAAGGTAGCCCTATAACCCAAGGCTTAATCAAGTATCGTATGCCCTTGTTTTTCTTTAAGCTAGTGCTATGCTGGATGGCTTTTTGCCGACTTAGGGTCTACCTTTAGGAACTCCTCCCACGTAGGAGTTAGCTTCTATCAACATCCGTGAATAAGGAACCCCCGGCGACAACCTCCCCCATGAACGGAGTTCATCATACATTGTGCTGAGTACATCTCCCCCACCCGTCTACCTTTTCGGTCTATGCTTGTCCTTATTTTACCCCCCTGCGTTTGTGTGTCTGTCTTCATTTACCTTTACCATCTCGTTGTTTCTGCGCCGGTAAGGGAGACTCTTCGACTCTCCCCTTCCCTTATCAAAGGCAGACAGACCCCCCAGCCGGTTCTAGCCATTGAATTGCTGATACGAATTATCTGTAACGCTATAGTATTTTCGCAGTTCAACTAAACTCAATATCTCGAGGTCTCCTATACCCTCTTTTCACGTCAGCATGCTCGGAAAGCCGCCTCTGTTTTCTACCAGACTAACAACTTCAGGACACAACTCACATTTCAACATTTTAGCCATCAAAGTTTTTCTCAGGTCTTAAACTGAGGCTACACAACACTTTTTCTAGCATAGAAGACTATTCAAGATGTCATTGCGTAGGCTGGGCGTCTCGAGGAAAGTATGTGTAACCGGTGCCATTCATTTGCGATCCATTTCCGTACTCCAGCGCACATCTCATAACTCAGGATCAAAAGCGTGGTGGTATTGGAGACTAGGCTAACATCTCATTTATCAAGGGTGATGAAAACGCCAAGTATCCTGAGCTAGACTCTGGCCTCTTTGATCAACTCGGGCCACCAAGCCATAATTCCCATATTTATCCTGCTCCACCCAAGGTTACAGGGATAGAGAATATAGAGGAGAAGCTTGAGCCTCCTTCCCCGCCATTTGCCCAAGGTAGGATATCAAGCAGAATACGCGCGATGTTCTCCGGGGACCACGCAATCCCAAGAGCGCCAGCGGCCCGCCGGGTACTCCATCGTGGGCCAATTGCCGCAACGTCAGACGGTGTCGTTCCTTACCTGGAGCCTCACGAGCCCGCAAAAAAAGAATACCCAAACGAAAAACGCTTGCCTCCCATTACTCCTCCTGCTAGTCCAAGCCCGGGTCGTCGCTATCCGTGGGAGCCTAAAAGGAGACCTCCCCCATCACCTCTGGTGGAGACGCTGCATATCGTACCGCCTCCTCCAATAAGGTTCCCTCAATTTAAATTGAACTCCTGGGAGCGAGAAGATCATGTTAGTAATGGTCTGGATTTATATGAGCCAGTTTCATCTCGCTTTAGCGACCTCGATAGATCTTGCTTTTACCCACAGGATAGTGATGGTACATGGAGCTCACAGGACGGATCGAGCCCTTGTTTATCTCATAAGAGAAGCGGATTAGTTCGCACTCTTGATGCGAGGAAATATCCGCAGGTGGTGGAAGTCTCCCACTCGTACCCTGATGGACAAGTCGCGGAACTATGCGTCTTGCCGAGCCACACGCCCTCACCAGAAATAAACCCGCCAGTCTTTCAAGTCAACCCCACAGTGGACAAGGCGACAGATTCCTGGCTCAGTGATGGAGAGGAGTCCGAGGCGGGTGATCCTCGAGACCCCCCGAGCCCCGAAGTGAGCCAGGAGGAAGTGGATGGTAGTTTATTACATGAATCCCGTATTAAAGTGCTAACCTTGCCCCGCCCGCATCAGGGCCCAGAAATTCATTTGGGTGCTCGGCGTGAGCGCGGTAGTCAACTCCTGCCACCAGCCATACATCTCCCAGCGCACCAAAGATCTACCAGCAGGGTGACAGTAGTGTCGCCATTGTTTGGCCCTGAAGCTGTCACAGCTGCCGCGCCCCTCTTGGGCACAGGTAAAAATGTAGAACTGGGAGATTCTATGAAACTGGCTCTCACCCGGCCAGTGACTCATTATAGAGATCTAACTACCGCAGGAGATAAATCCTTCACCTGGCGAGAGGGAGCTCGCTCTGGGGCCTCCCGGCTGCACAAAGGTGCGGAAAATATCAAGGGAAAGTCTACTAACCATCCCGGAGAGCTCAGAAGCGGAGTCGAAGAGGCGGGAAGCCATGACACCCCCTCCAGGTATCCTTCTAATAGCGACGAACTAAGTGTCACTTACTCCCAAGCGCGGCTAACATCCCAAAGCGCAAGCATGGAAATTACCGAAGACCCCCATATAGACTCTCCTATGGCCACGGTCTCCCAACCGCACCGCCAAATTGCCCTTATTAGCGAGCACTGGGCCCCCGGTAACAGATCCCCCGCAGCTACAACTTCAGCCAGTCCAAACTCCCATAGCAACATTATCAAGTCGCTAGCAACTCCCACACGCATAAAATCCGCCCCCCAATCTTCACCAGGACCCCAGAGAGAAGGTACCTCAAAACGTGCGTCCAGCCTAGAACCGCCGGGTGTACAAAATTCCGCTGGCACACGCTCTTTTAGGATTAAAGGAGCCGGCCCATGGCTCGCGAAGCACTTGCCACAGAAAAAACCTGCCAATCCGTTCCCCCCGGAGGCCCCTGTGCCAGAGGTGAAGAAACCACAGGTTCCCGACCCCGATGAGAATTTCGAGAAGCTTCTACAGGCGAGAGCCAAGGAGGAGGAGGCCTCGCACCGCCCCGGCAGGAAGAGGAAGCATTTGGGTGGGATTTGGGAGAAGCGGGGGGATCGCTAGGTGGATATTCCCCACCCCACCTTTTCTAACGACCAGGGATAGCGTTGGATTATTAGCTATGTTTTCGGATTTTGCTTGCGCAGATTGTGGGATATGCGCCATACGAACTCTTCATCACATGATAAACAGGTATTTACAGGTTTCTTTTTCGCCCAGAGCGGGTTTGCAGAGAGTTTTAAGGAGATGGGGATAGGTTGAAAAGGATGGATGAGCAAGCTAGCGCGCGATGATTGCGTTTGAGTTTAAGTTAACAGTTGCGTTGGGCATTCATGTATCATATCTCATGGACTCGAATATGAAAATCTGTCTTAAGCCTTCACCCTTTTTGCAATATGGGCGCTATTCTGTTGTGTGTTTTTGCTGTATTCTTTCGCTTCTTTATCTTCCCTTCGCTATCCAGTCACTTTTAACCTAGGAAGTCCTTTTACTTGGTCGAGCTTTGCGTGTCATACGGCGGCTTAACTGGCCATCCTTTTTTTCTTTCTTTTTTTCCCCTTCCGCAGCAAGAATATAACACTTCAACAAGCAAACAGAAGACATGATCTGGCGCCTGCGTAGCCTAACGGATTGATGGTGTAAGATATTGAAGGATGGCCTCGCTCCCTCACCCCGTTCCACTCCCATCAACCCAATCCGTTAGCGGGCCCGTTGTTTTATTCTTCACAAGCATTGATAGGGTAATATTCTACAAGTGGCTTAAGAACTAAAACCTCGCCCAAGGACGTTGAAAATTGCCTTTGTCGGTAACTTAAGGCCCGGCTCTTTTTGCCTTTTTTTTTTTTTGCCTTAAGCTAGGACTGAGGCGGCTAGTCTCGGCAGTGCTGCCCCCATCCAATAGAGGGAATTTTGGACGTCTTTATCCCACTCCTACTACGGTCAATCTACTTAAAGACACTTAGCTAGCGCGAAGTTCAACTCTTATGGTATGCATATTACTATGTGATCACGACTTCGCACTCGATCTTGGCATTTGCCATGCTTAGTTGTGCTACCGGACAAGGGGCGGAATTTGGCAGGCCGTTAGTGAAAATCTGACGAGAGAATTTGCTGTAAAGACTCCGATACAAGTACAAGGCCGGTGTGCTATGTCATTGTGATTGCCTCTCGTGGTAAAGCGCTGTGTATTTTTCTTTTTCTTTTCTCGCCCCAGCTGTGGGGTGAGTTTTCTGTGACTCTCTTACCCCTGCCCCAGAGGGGGAAATTTCAACGACATACAGGTATCAGGCAAGGAGTATCGCAACATGAGACATTCAAATCGCCTGTGAAATCTTGCCAGTCACCTGTACCAGGATGGCCCCTGTGTTGGGATACTTGTAACCTGATTTTCATTCTTCTGACTACAATCCACAGGCTCAAGGCCCGTATCCTTCTTGCCTGATACTTGTAGCACACCAGCCTTGTATTCAAGTTTTCACGGTACTGGCCTAAGGATAAGAAGAATGAATTCTTCAGCTCATTCAGCCCACTTAGCTCAGCTTGCTTCTTTGGGACCCTGGGTGTAGTACAGTAAGTTACCTTCCACTACGGGGTTTTTGTATGATACTGTATGCGATTGATCCCAATGACGTTGAACGCCATCACTTCATTCGTGCTCGGGTTAAATATTTTTTAGAAACAGTGTTATACATTTCAGATGCTCGATACTTATCTTATTTGTTTACCGTATTTATTTTTAAAAATTTGTCACAAAGCCCGTAGTAAGAAAAGCTGTGAAATAATACTGGTATGATATTATGATAGCTTAAAAACTCCTTTTAAATTTTTTGGTGTAATTTTACCCCTGTCCCCAATCGAGGGCACAGCAAACTACCAGCCCCTCTGTCAAACAACCTCGTGCTAAGAAATTAAATATTACTACAATAGCTGAAAACCCAGAAAGAGAAGAGAAGAGAAGAAAACAGAACCAGCCACATTTGTAGACTAATCAAACGTCAATGAAAGAGGTTACAAAAAACCGTGTTTGTATGTTGGCTCGAGTAGAGTGGATTAGATGAGAAAAGAAATTTATAATACTAATGATTAGTGGGGGGTATTACTGTCACCGAGGACTGCAAAAAATTATGACTAGAATGGAGGAGGCGGTAGGAAATGTTTGGCAAAGATAGGAAGGGCTCAAAATAGCCTCTCAGAGGGGGGGGGGGGAGAAAAGAGGAAGGATGGCGGAATAAGCTCATAAGCGAGGGGAGCAGAGCTCCCCCCCCGGGCTTATAGACTTGTATCTGGTAGCTGTGTGCGTACCGGAACCCCGACTTAAAAACTCCCATACGACTTTTTCCTAAGTCCAGAATCTAGCTGCGGGGGGTCGATATCTGAAGCGACGTAACTGTTCCAGCCAGCACAAGTATCATTCCAAGCCCCGGCCGGGTTGAACCTCCTCAATAGGTCATCCTTCCTTTCGAGAAACTGTAGCAGGAAGCCTCCGCTAACATGCCAGGCGATATGGCAGTGCAGGAGCCAGATGCCCGGGTTATCCGTCTCGAAGGCGATGACAAGGTGCCCGGCAGCAGGCAGCATGGCGACGTCGCGGCGAGGAGGGTTGGTCCAAGTCGCGTTGACCGTGGAGGCGTTGAAAGTTCCAGTACCTTGGGCGATGAGGTAGAAGTCGTGGCCGTGGAGGTGGATGGGGTGTGAGACGGGAAAGTTAGTCTGGATGACGATGTAGTACCATGGGTTCCTGCCATCGACTTCCAAGACATGGTAGCTTTCAGGGGGTGTTTGCCCGTTGTAGGCCTGAAGAAGGGTGGGGTTCCCCAAATCCACCTTCCCAGAGACACCGTTAAGCTGCCAGAATAGTCTGTTGTTGGCCACAGCTACGGTGACGTTGGCCTGCTGGGAGACACCCAAGTCTGTTCGCGGGACGTCTAGAGCGACAACTGGGACGAGCTTGTCCTTCGACTCATCGTCGCAGCTTGACGCTTGTGTGGGACCGCTAGTAGTGGGATCTGTGTTTGCTGCGCCGGAGTACCGAACTATCCCCTTAATGTTTGCTGCATTGGGGTTAGCAGCACTGCAGGAAGTTTGTGCGGTTGCGCGGAGCCAGTAGTTATCCACGGGTTGGTTCGCCTCGATGATAACTTCATACCGCTGGCCGATCCCAATAGAAACGACATCTGTCTGGTACGGCTGGATAGGGACGAAATCTGCGGAGATAACGGTCATAGTGTGATTATCCAAAGAAATCTTGAAAAAGGTATCCGTAGCCATATTGATGAACCTCACGAGGTACTTCTTCCGTTGTTTGAATCCCGTAAGGAAGCGTTTCCCACCGCCGATGCAGTTAGGGTCTGTGCTCTGCGAACAGTCGAATACGTTTGTGCCATTAATAAGCCCGTTTACCGCTGGCTGAGGAGCATTTAGGGGTATGTTTTGCCAGAGCGAAAATACAGTGTCATGGTACCAGTCGTCCAGCATGATTGGCCCCAGGTCTTCGTCGTAGTCTGCGCTTGCTGGCCCATTGATTATAAGTGCACCAGCGGTGCCGTCAGAGTATTGTAGGGAGAAGTGAGAGTGGTACCAGGTGGTCCCGTACTGGCTTGCATGCCATTCGTAGGTTAGGCTGTGGCCTGGTGCGACGGGGCCTGTGGATTTGTTAGCGACTATATCTAGAGACTAGTGGAGGGCTAACTAACATTGAGTGATTCCGTTAGCACCATCTTGCTCGGTAGTGCCCAATTGTCGGACCCCGTGCCAGTGGACGCTCGTTCTGAGAGATTATTAGCCGCCACTGTTCATATATGGTTCTTTTCAGGAGGGAGGTAGCATACCCGTTGTACTGCAAGGTGTTTGTAACATGAATCCGAAAGGTATCACCCCAATCTACAAATGTCAGTATGACTGAGGAGAGGATGCATAGCATAGCGACACCATAAAGGGTCATTCTCACCGGCATAAAGCGTCGGGCCGGGGAATGTCCCATTGAAGGTCAACATAGTACGATTGTATCCATCGACAGCGAAAGTCGAGTTCTCGACTCTCAGCCAGTACTAATTGGCACCCAAAAGTTAGGAATTGACTGTCGTGTTGTTTTTTCCTTTTTAGTAGAGGGATGTTGGTTGTTTTCTTGTATCCCCTTACCTCACGAATCCTCCCCGTGCGCGGGAAGTCAGTATAATAATTGGTGTTGATATTCCTTCCCCCATCCCAGCAGTTCCTGCTCTGAGGGCCATTAACGCACTCCCGAGTCTGTCTGGGAAGCAGTTCTGCAGCCAAAACATCAGTAGTAGGCGCATTGAACGAGGAAGGAAGTGCGGAAGCAATAGTCGCAAGAATTGCAACCCCAAGGCTGGCGCTGGTGAGCATTTTCATGGGAGAAACCTGGAGACTAAGAGGCGGAAGAAGAACGATGGGGTGGAGAGTGGGGGCTTGGGGCGGCGCGGTTGGGGAACTGGTAAAGAGCGGATAGGAGCCACTGAAAGCCCGAAGAGGATACTGTCGCCTATAGAAGCTACGGGAGAGGGAACAAGTATCGAGGAGGTGAGGTTTATATAAATTTTTGGAGTCAAATGATCCACTCTTGAGACCACCGCTGCTCCACCACAACGGGGGGTAGGAGACATCCGAAAAAATGCGAAGCCGGTGTCTGGGGAAGGGCTATACTACTCCCTGTAGAAATTGTCCCCCCGGGGGAGGGGCAGGTGGAGGAACGAGGGTCGGGGTCTCCGCCGCTGGGGTTGGTAGCAAGCTTGCTGTCACAGGTCGGGTAGCACTGGCATTCTCCATACTATGCACAAACAGAAAAACGTCAGTTACTTACTTAGCTGGTAAACCAAATACTGTACTCGAGTAGTTGACGACTGAACGGCTAAGCCCCCTAACTTCCTCCCACAAACAAAGTCCACCTCCCCCCCCTCTCTAGCTATGTTAGGAAGTCTCAGATGGTACCGAAATACGTACTCGTACACCTGACCCCTGCCTCGCTTCATTTCATTATAGTTGAAGGTAATGGAAAACCTCCGGTGGAACTAGTTAGTCTGGTGGTACCTTCCTTGCCTTGTGAACGTAATATCGTATATTGAACCCTACTACTACCAACGTATGATATTCACACGTTTTTGGAAGCGTTAGTAGCAGCTGATACTAGGCATAGATCAGGGGTTTGGAGAACTCCCGGGTCGGGGCCCTTCAAGTAGTGGCATTCTCAGATGTTATCGTGACCCCCCAGTACTTATCCTGCAAAGAGGGTTGTTCTCCTTGTTCTCCTTGTTTCTTATGTAACGGCTACTACGGCACTCGTACAGCGAGACAAGGCGGAAAATGGGAAAGGGTTTTTGGACTCTTACAACGACCCGGCACGGACAATAAGCCGTTGACGTTATCCCGATGGAGGTAGGAGTTACACAGTGGCTCATCGGGTGAGTTCAAGATTATCCCTTTTGCCCTAAGGCCGATTGACACCATCATAGACACCCCTTTTCAAACCCCACCGGGTCCTGACGCGCACTCTGTTAGATTGATAGATCCCTCTGCGGGGTATCGTGTATGTCAGATAGTACTATAGTACCTCTAAACATTGGAGGGATGGAAAAAAATGAAATTCAGCGCAGCCAAGAATGAGAAAAACCAGCACGTGGTGTGAGGCACTAGCCACAGGTCAACCGAGTGGTAAAACCGGAGGGGACTTCTCGTTTCTTGGCCTCTCCCCCGTCTCATTGTTTTATTTCCCGAAGGCATAGGATTATAGTTTTCCCGTATATTCATACCGCTTGGACCCGTGCTTAATGCCCCAACAGAGATTTAACCAAAGAGGTAGAACCTATAATAGTACAGTACACCAGGGATCATACAGAGAACGTTCGTTAGAGGTCAAGTCATCACCCTCAGATATCAGATGAATAGGGGTCTACCATATTTTTGTTTTTAGTGAAGAGGAGAAAGGGGAAGGAAATGTAAACAAAAGAAAAAAGTACTGCCGATATTGCTATTGCACGGTAGTTCTCTACCTTCCTTCTTTCCATCCTTCTCCTTAATACTTTTACCCGCACCACGGAACTCCCCCCTGATGTCCCTCCTGTAGTAGGTGGTGACCCAATAAATGTTTTGCCGGTCTCCCGGTGAGGATTTATGATCATTCGACGGGATCCGGTGTTGTGCCGGCCAACCTGCCCGCACCCAAAACCAGCGGCGGGAGTCGTATTGCATTAAATGTTTTTTCTTCTAATAGAGATGTTCAACATCTTGGGCTCCCGCCCTAACCGCAACAACCTCCTGTACCCGAGCATGACCTGAGGTGAAAACAAAAGGATAGGCTGGTCATAATCTGTTATTTAAATAATTATGCTAGAGGGAGTTGTATTATACTTTCTTAAGGAGGGACTGTTCCCAATTGAGATTTTGGATCGAGTTGGCTTCCCTTTCTAGAGGCATACCACTACTGCATAGTGCCAACGGTGAAGTTAGTGAACAATTAACCCACCCCAACCTGCAAAATAACCTCTGGGCACATTCCCTGGCACTCTCACTCGCTTTGCATTCCGCTGAATCCTTTTTCTAGTTATTCTCGGTTTGCGCCGTGGGATGAGCGGCTCAAAGAGTTTTTTCACCTTCCTTCCCCTCTTCTTTCCCTTTTTTCCTCACCTTGCTTTCTTGAAATAACGGTCCCTCACGCCAAAAACCACTTCCTTCTGATATGTTTTGAGTCTCGCCTGTAGCTTGATGTCATCCCCGGCCGTGGGTGGAGGGGGTAGCTCGGGGGAGGGGTCGCTTACCTTCTGGTTGTTACGGCAAAATCTCGTATAATCTACTGTTAGACCGGGGTTGGAATTGCGGCATCCGTCTACGATAAGTTTGGTTTGATAAGTCACTAGAATTGCGAGTACAAGCACTAGGTAAGGTGTTTTCGTACAAGGTGAGGATAGTAGGGGTGTCTAAGACATTGGATAGGAAAATAGCAACATGTTACTGTAGCACACTGACTTGCTGTTCCGTGTTTCTGCCTCTCCTACCACCTCTACCGTAAAGGACTTACTTGGCAACCCTCGCATGAAAACATCTTGCCTGGTGCTTGTACCTCGTACCAGTTCATGAGACCCAACGCACGCCCTCAGCACGCTCAGCCTCTACCGTATGAGGAAAACGCTGATCCTTCGCAGGGGTCTTTGTCTGAGGACGGAGATTAGGGATCAGGTAGGGATGATGGATTACTCATAGTTGAACGACATTTGTAAACAGGAGAAGCCGGATTCTAGCGGTAGCGGTAAGCCGTGTTCATGAAGGTCGTTCAATTACGAGTAGGACACTGTATCACACGTACTCGCTCGCCAGGGAATCTGCGGTAGCATAGAGACTGATCAGGGAGAGGTGGGTAAAATTGGTGTTGAGCCAGAGCACTACCGGCACTTGCACTCGTACCCGTGCCTATGGTCGGTAGATCGAGAGGTGTGATCCATATTTTTGTGGAAATCAGATTCGTGCTGGGCGAGCTGCTCACGTGTCCTTGGCTCTGCAAGCACGAGCACGTCCCAGTACCGCATTTACTCCAGCGATTCGCTATCTCCGGTGCTTCTTTAATCTCCGGATTCAGAGACAAAAACTCTGAGAAGGGTTAGTACCTTCCTATCACGGTATAAGATCAGCATTCAAGATGTGTTGGATCTTATTAACTAGTGTGCTCAATTCTGCTACCCTGTCAAACTAAACCTATCCTGGGCTGACCGGGCTAGCGAATCGCAGGAGTAGGTGCAGGTACAGTACCCGGGAATAGTTGTTTTCGTACAATACAAGACAGAGATTGTTTTGCAGGTTAACCTAAATTAACTGTGGGAAAACATATTCCCGGGTACTTGTACGGTGGTCCTGCTTTTACAAAATAATATTGTTATGGTGTAAATCCTGAGGGGTGACCCTGTCAATCTCCAACCTATTAATACCTTGGATTGCCAAGCCTTGATTCACTGAAAAATGTGAGCTTAGCTGTGCCCAACTTGGCCCTAGGATGGAGGGAGCTCAAATGAGCACCGATACCGATATCAGTATCAGTGCTCCGCTACGTTCCGAAGAATCATGTCTAAGTCGTTCGTTTGTTTCTAGGATGCTATTCATGCTCCCGGTCGGGCTTTTGGTCCTCCTTGCTAATCTTTCACGTGGTACAAGAACCCACTACTCGCCAAAATCGGCAGTCTGTCCCCAACCTTTACCTATCCAAGGAACCACTCACCACTCTGCACATCGCTTGTAGGAATTGCCGTGCTGCAGCCCGCCGTTACACCTGGGGCGGGGCGGGCTTTGATTTTAGCGAGTATCTATCTGCCCGCGACGTGGATAAAACTTTTAGTAGGGTTAGGGTAAACGCCTGGGGATGCTCATTCCCACCCTGAGTTGCGCCCCTGGCAAGGCGCAAGGCCTTCTCGAGACTTGCAAATTCCCTTGAGCATCGCTGAGCTCAAATTGGCCATAAAGTAGAAGGCAGTTTGTGCGGCAGGAGCATTGATGCCGGTACCTCAGTATCTAAAATGCTTCAGTTTTCTGACTATCATATCTTTCAAAAAAGGAGAAATCTACTATGCTCAAAAAACTCGCACAGAACTAAGTATCTGTGCACAATGCCCAACAGTATGAGACTCATGCTCACAATAAGCCTTCCTTGCTCACATTTGTATGATAAGAAGAAACTGTACTCGAGTACATGTACCATGTTCACTCATTCCGCCTGGATAGAAACTTAAGTGAGATCAAGGAAAATGGTTACTTGAACTTACGGAGGCACAGCGTGCAAATTTTGTAGGTTACACAGGGGGTGAGGGTGTCAGTCTCGTTTGTGGAACCTACAGAACTTACACGCTGCACCTCCGCAGTTTTGTATTTCCACGCATATATGGTGTCATTCAGAGACAGATGCAGGTATCAATAGTCAATAAGCGGGGGGATTAACACGGTACAGTTTCTTGTCCCTCTCTCTAGAAAACTTCAAGCTGCTCCTTTGGCCCCCGCCAGTGGCTTCATTATGAATTGGATTCCTAAATTTGTGGCGCGGAGCCTGTAACTAGAGTTGAGGAGGGTGATATGATGGTAATACGAGTTAAGCTTTATCATTACCCAGTATTATACCAGGGCAGGTAGAACCAATCACAACAAGTCCTACCCCCAGATAGCCAACCCTATCATTTACCCCATGACACTGCCCTTACAGCTGTAGCAACATACAGAACCGCCCTCTCAGTCTTACTTCTGTTATTGAGAAGCTGATTACAAACTCCCGGCCATACCAAACACCCCTACACAACACGGCGGCCCGACCGACCCTGGAGCAAGCTTCAGAGCATGGGCTTTAGCCATCAAAAGTATATGGGATTATCATATGATTGGCATGGGATCCGTTTGCTACACACCATAACTTATATAGCCATCTATAACTTTCACCAAGTCTAAAACAATGGGAACCTAGGCTTGGCATAAAATTAGGCTTAATGTATACTATACTATTTGAGGACCTAAGGCTTTTTGTCTTTTCTTGCTATATTAAAATTTGATATTTTGGGTTGCTTTAGATTTGGTGAACGTGATGGTAATTATTCTTTCTCTCTATCACAGGTACAGTAATCTAATACCTGCTAAAGAGACTTGTATTCCTCCTTTTCTATAGAATCATTGAATTTTCATTGCTTAAGGTGTAAGGATATTGCATGTTGTTCTGTCTATAGCCATATATTATACCTCAAAAACTAATATAATTAAGAATCGTACTAGGATGTTGGAGTCACCTGGTCTAACAAGGTCTCTCTCCTATTTTCTTTCCACTTCACTTTGTCCCAACTGAGGGCTGGAAAGGACTCTTCCCCTGTGTTTTCTTCCCCCGTTCAAGGGTTGAAATTCTAGGCTCCCTAGGTCATCTGCCATTATTCAAGTTTTACGGTAGGTAGCTAGAATAGCGAGCTTACACCAGTAACTCCTAAATGCGCCAGAAATATTTTTCCTTGATATTCACAAGCATCATCTGTACGGCACACTTGATTCTGGTCTGCTTACTGCCAGCCCCAGTCAGCCCCGATCTGCCCATCCATCAATCCGGCGGCTGCATTTCCCTGCTCTCCTCTCCACCTAGTTCCGCCAATCCCCTGGCCCGCCCAAACGGGGGAACTATGCTTCCGTCTCCTGATCACTTGCTTGACACAGACAAGAAGCCCCCGGAAATAAGCATTAAATGACAACATGGAATACGCCTTCCCTTGCTTCCGAGAACCTCTCGCCCGGGAACGGTACACGAGCATAGGGCCCATCCACCCCACTTCAGCCCCCCCCTGGCACTCCCTCACTAACAAACAGACATCTACCCCCGACGTTAGGGGTAATGCTTGCAAAATTAGACACTGCATACTCGACACATGTGAACGCACGCATGTGAAGCCCTCTCGATTCAATCGTAAGTCGTGAGGAGGGTCCGGTTGCGCGACTGTGTGCCCTGTGGGTTGCTGCCGGACCGACCGGAGGCCGATAGGGAGGGCAGGGGGGAAGTTGGGATCGGAGAAAATGTTTTGCTTTGAACATGAAGCTATAGGTTGTAGGGGCTCCTTCTAGAGATGGATGGGCTATGGGTTTAGGGGAAGGATGGAATGGAGGGGTGTTGGTTAGCTTAGGTACCATATCTAGTTGCTAGCTCATAGTATGATAAGAGCTAAGGCCCAGATTGACGGCTACGCAGTGAGATGATGTCTGCTTCCTCGTCTGCGAGAGGGCAATTCTGTGCTGGGGGCTCAACACTGTATAAACTCTGGAACTGGTTAGGCATAGAGGGATATAGGTAGAGGATATTAACTGTTTAAGCCAACTAGTGAAAAAAAAAGTGGAGGTTACAATAGCAATTGTTGGGCCCATCAAGCCCCCGCAGATATCCAGACAACTTAGATAAGTATGGGCTGACCGAAAAGATGCCAGACCAAGCTGGGCACTGCTGTCCCAGCCATGCACCATACTCGGGGGTGGGTATGATACGGTGGTACAGCGTGTAAGTTTTGTAGGTTCCACAAACCAGGGCTGCCGTCCTTACCCCCTGTGTAACATACAAAACCTACATGCTGTACCTCCGTAAGTCGGGCGCAATGCTACTGGTAGGCTTGGCGGCTTTAGGCCTTGTTTTTGGCCCGGGTAACCAGACCCTTATCCTAATTTCAGGATTTACACCCACGCCCGATTCACCCCCGTCCCCCCATACCCCCTTTATGGCTCGATCAACAGCTGCAAGCCTGACAGGTATCGTTACTCAGTTATGAATACGGGCCTTTTAAATACAAGCAATGGTAAAAGCAGACCGGTAATCCTGTGGGTCCCTGGGTCTGCCTGTAGGGGGAGAATACCACCAGAAGGAAGAAGTTGCAAAGTGAGCCATACTTTTATCCTTCACTTGTTATAATCATGAGAAATCACTCATATTTCCTAGTTTGCGTTGATTTCCACACGGATTCCCTACCCGTTCGGGAAGTACGCCCGACTTATGGTCATCCCCGAGCACAGATGACCTGCATACAAAACCATGCATAAAAAGTTCTCCTTCTCCGAGTTTGCGCAGTAGTATAGTAGTAGGGTATAAAGAGGGATGTATTGCGGCAAAGCGACCGAAGTATAATAATATTATGACCTCGTGGAATGATAAGAATGAAGAGGGTAGCAGACTCCGGGGATTGGGCGTCGCGTCTATCGTAGCCCTTGGTTCGGGAATAGTTAGGCTTAGGTATCCATAGGCTAATGGGTTTCGGATATTTCCTGCTTTAGAGGCTAATAGTAGGGTATCTTCGCTGTGAAGCTCGGACTCGCGGAGGGCATTTCGCGTCGGGAAAGATGACTCTGGTATCCAAGGATCTGATCTGTAGAACAATCGGGGTCCAGATGGAAATTGAAACCTGTGCTGCAATTGAGGGAAATGGCCGTGGACTAGAGCGCTCTAGGTTCAAATCTTAGGAAGGGCGATGTGGAAAGGATTCACAATGACTACCGCCTAGTTTTTCTAGAAGGACACAAGCGTAAGAGCTAGGCATTAGAAACATTCACAGCTTTGAAATGCCCTCAGACAAAACTCACAAAGACCCCCTTGAAAGATGCGACCGGGGAGCTGTGAGAAAAAACTATTCAAGCATTTCTACAAGTGTTGCGGCCCTGTCGGTCAAGGATATAGGTTCGGTCGAATAATGCCCGTTTTCCTCTCCTCAGCTTTTCTCTACTCACAAATTCGCCTCAGACAAAAGAAAAAGGTAGTAGGGGTTGTTAAGTATATAAAGCGGAGTGATATCTTGTGATTTCGCTCTCACTGCTACCCCAAAGCCCCATAAATGGTGAGAGATTATACCGACAGTCAACAGGACATCCAGTTCTTTGATCTTGATATGTTCTACAGGTGAGAGGTAGAGCTTCTTCACGGGTACCTGTTCCTTTCTCTTTTCCTCCTATTGTATAGTTTGTCCTCTCTCACCAAGTCCTCCATTCTCCTTAGACACCTCTATTCGGAACAGCAATAACTAGAAAGCACACACTAGTATCTAGGGGGTTTGCGACTCATACCCCTTGATATTTCTTACGTTATTTGTACTACAGTGCTGTAACTCTTTCTCAAAAACAAAACATTACATGGGGAGTTAAGCATGCAGAACCCGGAGCGGTGTGTAGAACAGCAATGATTGAAGTTTGAGCCAGGGCTTACCCTAGAGGGGGGCCCTCTTTTTCGACACTCCGGGCAGCTGGGTGGAAGCGGGGTAGCTCACCCGCTTTGGGGGTAAGTTTCTCTAAACTACATATTTTTGGAAAATAAATCGATACAAGACAGGCCCAGATAGTGGACCAAGTGCGCTGATCCCCTCACTCACCATTATCCTCAAGCCTTTTAGGATAACTTGCCAACTAAAGATGCCGCAGGTTTCCGTAGAAGCCCACGCAAGACGTGAGCTGGCAAGCCGGAATTTCCAGGCACTCATTTAAAGGTCAACTCCAGGGGGATCCCAAGAGAGCTATTAGGCCATCCCCCCCACTCATAGACTGCGCTCCTAGGGATTCCGTCACCTATAAGATACCCCTGCCATTCAGCAGCACGTCTGATTTAATGGCGGAGACCTGGCAGGAGAGCCGTACCTTACAGCAGATCATCTAATTATCCCTGTTTGTCACCCACCTCAGCATTTATGTTTGTCCGTGGGAGAAGCCTACTCCGTTTCTCTAAACTGAGGGCCTGAAAGAATCGGCTATCTTGGAAGGGAGGGGGGCCGTGAGTACCATTGTTGTCACATCTGGGGTATGGCGAGGGAGGTCCCACGATGATGGTATAGCAACTCGCAGGCGCCAGTGTTCCAAAATCAAGTCAAGCAAAATCAACCGGGTTTTCTCGTAGAATTCTCGATATTCGGGGCAAAGATGAAAATTCCTCTTTCTAAGGCTTGAGCTAATTTGTAAAGTCTGTGTGGTATTAGGGTTATTGGCCATCTTTGAGGTCGGTTTAACCAACCCCCCAACTCACGCTCACCATGTTGAAAATAACTGACGCATACGGGCACCACTGTGGCCTCGGAGCGCAGACACATCCCGCACCAAGTGCTGCTATTTCCAACACCCCAAGCCTAATGCTTCCCGAGTGATAAAACATGAAGCTCATCCCCCCCCCCCATTTTTTTTTAATATTATTACCTACCTTCCTCAACAAAATTAGCCTAGATTAAAACCCAATGAGGCAAAGATGAGTTATATAACTCCCAGCACACGAGCACAGCCCACCCCCGCCCCAACCAAGACTTGCTTAGTAGCCGCTATAAACCTCGAAACCCAGGGGGAGTCATTTAACCCCTGTAAGTCATCCGCTATCCACCTAAACCCTAACATTCCGACCGCCCCAACAATACTTCCAGGTAAAAGAACTACTCCCACCTCCCTGTGGGTTCATTAAAAATTGGAAACTAGAAAGTGATAACGCCGGGATTATGCGATTGGGGGATCATGCCATCTGGAAAGAGTAACGATGGTATTTTACAACAGAAACCCTGAGCAGTGTAGTTTCTTCGAGGTGTCACGGAGTATAGCCGGGGAGAATCTAAGATTCGGAGGAGGCTTCTCGCAAATAACAAAAAGACTCGTATAAATCGCGTCACAAGGTTCTAATTGCCCTTTTTGACCGGTAATATCACGAGGCTGTTCTTGCATATCATGCTTAGTAGTCCTGCCCTCAATCTCGGTTGCCCCCCGAGGACCTTTATTTCCCAGTTTTCCCCCCCAATATAATCCTGTCGATCACTAGAGAATACTGATGATCACTTTTCGCGATTTTGACTGGCCCTGAGTATAGGACCGCACGAATTTTATGGCGTTGCAGCACAGGCTCAGTAAACGGCCCCCCTTCCGTTCTGCCCCGAAGCAAGGCCGCAAATCCACTACAGATTTCCATTTTCTGGCTCTCGTGGAGAGCTAGTTGAGCAGACTCGTGCGATGATAAGGTTGTGCATGAGGCTGTTTTGCTACGCTAGGTTCCGGGTCGGGGTTTCGTGCGACTTGGTGGTGGGATGGGATAGGGAAGCGGCGGTGTGGCGTGGTGGGGGTCCCGCAGCCTGAGGAGTGGGGCATGACCACACCTTGAAACGCGGGGAGAACTTGGCGAGCAGCACTTCAGCCGACCTGTGACCCCCCCTGAAAAAGCTAGACACAATTCTCTAGAACGAGGTCACAAGTATGACAATGCATATTAGGACACTTCTGTTTCGCGCTCATTTGCATATAGTGCCCTTATTTGCCAGTGGTTAGGATCCGAGCAATGCATAAATTTACAATTAACCAATAGGAACACTTCATGAAAATAAGGTTGTGAATTGTGAAAGGGGCTAGGGTTTTACCTGTGGAGAGGATAAAAAGGTATGTATCATAGAAGAGGGACAATCTATCTGAGCCAACCCCCAGCCAAATCGAGAGGCGGGAGGGGAGCTTAAATAGGCAAATCAACTACAGGAAATAATAATAAAACCCATGCGAACTGACTAGAAGGCTCCTCCAGGAGATATCGAAATACTCGACTCTCTCCCTGGATACTCCTGAACCTTTTTGAACTTGTAATCGGAGCAGAAGATCTCGTCAGTATCTGACGTTTCCGAACTAATGACGCCATAGCCCATACCCGTCCCTTCACTCCGTGATGTTCGCACTGTTTCCCTCCAAAGATTGCGCAACCGAACATTTCTTCCGATATGCGACCGAGGAACCCTGGTCCTTAGCTTATATCTAAATTTTCCTAAGATAGGAAACAAAGAGAAGCAGCAGAGCTGGGCAGAGCGAATGGTGCAGGGTAGGTGTTAGAAATGGTGCACAAAAGGTGATGAAGAGTATGAAAATACGTAGGCCCCAGCAGCGGAATAGTTGATTAATTGACCCATCTCAAGACACAATAACAGACACAGCTCTCATATAGCCACCCTTCTCGCACATACCCAGTGTACGCAAACTAGTGACAAGGAAGACGATGCTAGGCTAACCTGGGGGGGCTTAAAACAGCGGAGAAGACAATAGAGTAGCATATCTCAACAAAGAGGGCCGTGAGGTCCTCCGAGTGAGCGCTTGTGATTACCAGCTGGAAAAAAATCACATTCAAAATAGCGACCGCCATCATACTCACCCATATATCTAGAATAAATAAAAAAGCTCAAGTAGTGAGCTGCGGGTGAGTAAGTAAATTTGTAAGTCACCCCCGGCCCCTAAATGCTACTCGCTTGGAATTAGATCGTGGTTATTTTTTTAAATAAGTATTGTCTAATTGGGGGTAACCTAAATAGTAACGTTTTGTTTCGTTTTACCTTGTTTTAGTCCACAATTAGAAGCCAGTATCCAGAGCCCAACATAGAGAGAAATCTTCTAGGAAGACCCTCTTTTCCCGGATGGACTTAAATCGGCTGGCACTCCCCTCCAGAGCCATAATTAACATCCTTTAGGTAGTTCCTGACACTAAATTTACCGAAATTAGTGGGGCCGAGCCGTGTTGATGTTAGCAGCAGCAAATAGTATGCTCACGGCATTCATTATGTAATCCATTAGGAATGTATAATAGATGTTTATGTAGGATTTTAGAGCATTATAAATAGAAAAAAATGACTATTAAATAACAAGGCACCCCTCTTAAAAGATGGAATAGGTGAGAACAAACAAACGAAAAGCAAAAATCTATGATATGAGATGACACCTGTAAATGCAACCCAGCCTATCAACTAAATTAAATCATATTCCACCCGCCCGGAAACGGCGAATTCCCCCTCCTCATATTCTGCACTCTCTCGCTCCCCGCACTCCCCCTCCCCGCACTCCCCGCTCCCATGACGGTAGTCATATCACTAACAGCGCTAATGGTACTCTCCTGTCTTCCTCCATCCGCCCCTCTAGCGCTGCCCCTATCGCTGAGGGCGCTGACAGTGCTAACACTGCCAACACTCAACATTCTCTCCATATCCCTATCAGCTCCTCTCGAGGGGGGATGATTCTCTGGCTCAAAATTCCCTCTAAGCGGATGTACTTCCCTGCGCACTTCTATAGGCGCCCCAATCGTGATTTCGCCGCTCCGGGGCGCCGGGTGTACGCGCTGTGGGAAAGTAGGAGAATTCCTTCCTCTGCCCACGCCCTCTCCTAATTCTTGCCCCTGCTCATCCTTCTTCCTACCAAATACGCGGCTAAAAATCGACGACGCCGCACTCCCCCCGTCACCATCTCCATCCGTGCTACCGCCCCCAGAGCCATACAAAACCAGCCAAACAATTCCCAAAAACCCCACTGCCTCGAAGAAAACCGCAGCCCAGGCAACAGCAATTCCGCTCCCGCCCTTCCGTGCACTTATCCCGCCGCCTCTGCCCCCATGCACGCTATCTAGAACGGCAAAGGCCACAAGGCCAGACTGGTAGAATAGGACCGCTGAGAAAACCCCTATGACCACGGCTGATAGCCCGACGCCCAGGTACACCCGTTCCAGAATCACCAAGCGGGTTCCGGTGAGGGGTGTCACGAACGTGAGCGTTATCGTTGTGATTAGGAGTAGGCCAAGGCAGATGATTGTTAGGATAGGTGGGAGCGGGGAGAGTGTTTTCTGGAGCGCCCTTGAGAGGGCGTGCAAGGGAGGTGGGAGTGGGCTGGAGGAATTAGCTGTGGTGCGGTGGGAGGTGCAGTACCACTGGGTCTCTGGAGTGTAGGTGCACAGGCCGAAGTATGAGATTAGGATTCTGGCATCGGAGGGAGGTGTGGGGGCGCGGGGGCGGAGTATCTGGTGGATTGTGGGGTTGTTGGTGTGTTCTGCTCTTGGGATTACCAGAGGCGGTCTCTTGCCCTTCCCGGCTGGTGGGTGGGCATTCACTGCTCTCCGGCGTTCGGAATTGCGCTCAGGCCCATGCGTTGAACCAGTAGCCTCAGCGCCATCCCTGACAGCCAATACCCGGCGCCCGCCCTCCCCACTCGCTGATGTGGCCCATGCGCCCGCCACCAAGCCCCTCCTAGTGACTTCCACTACAGCATCCTCCGTGAGAGGTTCCCTAGACATGCTCGTCGCCACCGGGGTACTCGGTCTCGCAGTTATCTTGGGTGGAGTGGTAGCGACCTGGTTCTGTGTCTTGTCACTGAGGACTTCACTGGCTGGCGCTGTGGTTGCTGTTGAGGCAGCTGTTGTAGCTGACTCGGTCCATTTTAGCTCGACGTTGTAGAGAGCGCGGACGCCGGAGGTTTCACTGGTTGAGCCCGAGAGGAGGAAGGCTTTTGCATGTTAGCTAGAGAAGCCTGTAGGGATGGGGGGAGGTTGCCTGTTAATATGAGGGCCATGAGTAAGCAGAAAGAAGTAGCCAGTCGGCCCCATGCTGTTACGAACACCATTCTCGATGTCCTATAAGTTTCTTGTATATTCTTCTCTGAGGTAAAGTCGCAGTGACGGTGGCAATGAGTATATCCTTTTGCACTTTGTTCAGTCCTTTTCAATTTTTATTTTTTTTCCCTTTCGAAACTCAGCTCATGGGGATTATTCCTATATATGTTTTTTTCTTCCCGTTTGTTCATGATAAGTTGCACATCTTGAAATTGAAAAGTCTTTCGCCTTCAAGACAGGCTTTCTATCGGTATTTCATGCTTGTTCAGCTACTATGAACTGATTTCAAGTATGATAGTATGCTCACTTGTTGTGAGTTTCTCCTTCTCAAGATGTGAAATGTTGTAGTTTAGGTTAGTAGAGTTGGGGTAGTTGGTGACGGCGGTGCGCTACTGCAGTTCTATTTTTCTCTATATATAGTAAAGAGTAAAATTGTGCCTATCAATGAAACATTGTTTCGTTTGTCAACTTCTTTGTGCAGCACGTGTTCCGAGAATCGGCGGTGCTATAGGAGAGTAACCTCAAAGCTCATAGGATGATAGCAGCATCACCGCTCCAGAGCAGCAAGCTCAGAGCCTCAAGCTTTGTCAATCACGCGCTTCAGTTGCGTATCGTAGCTGACCACAAATCTCGGGCACTTCGGTCGTCTCCCACCTGGTGCCTTTTGTGAAAGCCGTTCCAAGAGTGGTGGTCCGGTGATTGGGTCATTCGGGTCTCACGCTGGGCGTGCTTACAGCTTCGTAAACAGTATGATACACTCGTAGCATATCGACGCCGAAGAACTGAAAACCCCCCAAAAAAACTAGCTTCCGGTACTATACTCGAGAATCAATAGTTCATTTCCGGCCATCAGGGCCGGCCTCCGAAAACCGTAGAAACGGCCAAGTCTGAGGCCCTCTATTGAGCCGCCAGATTTGCTTTCAAGTGTGGTCTATACCGACAGTAGAATGTTTGTGCATATTAGAGAAGGGTGTTTCGTTGTGTTTGTCAAACAGGTGTTTGTGCAACCCAGCTCCGTCTGTGATGTACTGTAGTAGCCGAAAAAGAAGGTGCAGTGTCCCTAAAGGTAGGTAAAGGACTCGTGCATGGCACGAGAACCCCAGTACTGTCTCCGTGACCTTAAGCAATAAACAAGCCAAACTTCGAATTCATAATAAATAGGGAATGAAATAATAACCCCGTAATTTGAACACGTTAACCCTTATAATAGCTATCATCTCAGAAACCAAACAACGTGCCATTATATGTGGACTGAAGCGGCTCTTGCACACTAGAAGTTGACTAAGGTTTTGGGGCAATCTGGACTTTTTCTTTCCCGCTACATAGTGCAGCGCCCATACCCGGCTCAGAGCAAGGGGGGAGTCAAGTACAGTCGCACCTCGCTATCCCGGATGGCCAAAATTCAAGGAATCTGTCCGGGACAGCGAATTATCCGGGACAGTGAGTTAGGCTTTGGTGTAAAAAAATTCAGAATTCAGGTAATTTCGTCCGGGACAGCGGGGGATCCGGGAAAGCGAGATCCGGGATAGCGAGGTTCAACCTATTTTGCATTCATGCTACCTACGACTAACTAAATAGTATGTGAGGCGTCCCGGGACACCCCCCCCGGGCCTGGGCCCCCTGAACAAGGAAATCCTCCGCGTCCGCCACATGCCTACCACTATCAACCCCTCGCCTGACCTAACATATGAAACTCCCCCCCGACTTCCTCTCCCCCTCAACAAATCTTCTTCCAACAGACAAAGGAAACCTATCCCGTCATCTCCATGCCCAATAGTCGTGTACCAAGTAAATCCAACACATTATGAAACCTATCCCGTCACCCCTGTGCCCAATAGTCGTGTACTTTATGAAATAAATCCTACTTCAACAAGGGAAACCCATACCTGCCCCTCCGGGCCCTATGGTCATGTACGTTAAGAAATCCTTGAACAAAGAAAACCCACTTCCTGCATCTCTATGCCCCGGTGGTCGTGTACCTAAAGAAATACTTCTGCTAGTCATTATGCCCACTAGCCACCGGGCCCGCCACTCCTGTCCTTGTCCCTGCGTCACCGGGGCCGCCTCTCTTCTTGCCTCCCCTCATGTATCCCGGGAGGTGTGTTCTGGCGTGTTTGTCCCGTGCTACTTTATTGGCCTGGACTGCTTTGCCGCAGACCTCGCATGCGGTATGCTTTCTTATGTTTTTAGCTGGGGTGCTGGGGAGTCGTTGACTCGGTTGTGATGTGGGGATATTGATGGTGGCCCCAGCTGTTTGACGTCTGTAGGCGGCTCTGTCTTCCGCCTTGGATTCGACGGTGTTCCTCAGGCTTTTGGGCCAGCTCTCGATCCACTCGACCAGTCGTACAATAGTCTTGTTGCTATGAAGTTGTAAGTTGGTGTGTGGGACTACGCCGCAGAAGCTGAAGAGGTGTTCGGGGGTGATAATGTCTCTTGTGCACTCGCATTGACGCCTTTCTCCGTTCGCTTTTTGGTAGGGCCACCCCGCGGTGGCCCTCAGGGCTATTACCTCACGGAGGTGTTGTCTTGTTATTCCTCGCAGATGTTTGTACGAGGCCCTTGGTTTGCCTTTGTACCTGATATCGGCCTGGTCGATTCGTTCTTTCCAGAGGTGCCGGATGTTTTCTTTGATCCTGTCTTTTCCTGTCTTCTGGTCTGTGGCGTATTCGATTACCAGTACGATGCCCGAGTCCTGAAGCCACCTCTTGGTCATGTTCGTGTCCCTGCCCACGAATTTGGCCCTTAGGGCTAGGGCGTTGAGCCTCCCTAGGGCCAGGAGGTCCAGTGGGGGTATGCCTGTTTCGGTCTGGATTGCGATCGTTGGTACCTTGAGCTCTATCCCGTATGCTGTGCGGACTATCTTGTTTAGCGCGACTTGTGCCTCGGCTATCATTGCCTTGTTTTTCCATACTTCGATGCCGTAGGTAAGTTGTGGAAGTACCAGCCCTTTGATGAGTCTGTGGGTGCACCATGCGTTCAGTCCGCCAACCTGGTATCTGCTTGTCATGGCCCGGATGCCGTAGCCGGTGTTTGTGGCCTCTGCTATCCAATGTTTCATGTGCTGTTTCCACTTCCAGTCCTCGCTGATGATGAACCCCAGCCATCTCATGACCGTTTGTTTGCCGAGGGGGGTCCCTTCGATGTTGGGCAGGAGGTGTTGGTTCTTTTTTGTGTGGAGTTGTATATATTCCCCTTTTTGCTTAGAGAACTTGTAACTCGCTGCTGATGCCTTGGTCGTGAGTTGGTCCAGGAGTTCCTGGTGGGATTCTTGCCCTTCCCTCTTGTCTTCGTATGCCGTCGCCACCAGTATGTCGTCGACGTATGAGAATATATCGGTTTCCGCTGTGGTGGATGTCTTGATTTCACTGTCCACGACGTCCTTAATGCTTATGAGGAATAAGATGGGGGACAGCGGGGATCCCTGTGGGGTGCCCAGGTCCGTGCCGAAGGCTCTTGACGTTCTCCCGTTGAAACGGTATGCTGTTTGCCTGTTGTGTCCCCAGTTTTCGATCCACTGTGCCAGGTGGGAGCTGTGTTCTCTTATCTTGTTGCATGTGCGGCTGAGGTTGAGGTGGTCGAACCCCCCTTCGACGTCCAGGGCTGAGAGGCAGATATTTCTTCCCTTGTTCTTCTCGACGAAGTCGTTTAGGGCTTGTATGGCGTCTGTAGTGCCGTTGCTCTTTCTTCCTCCGAACATGCGGGGGCTTAGGAGGCGGAGGTCAGCCAGCTTGGCCACTATCGCTCTCTCCAGAATCTTCGAAAGGATGGATTGGAGTTGGATCGGTCGCCAGCTTTTTGCCTGTCTGTAGGAGTCCTTTTTTGCCTTCCTTATGAGGATCGTGGTGCTCGTTTTCCAACTGTCTGGTATCCCTTCGGTGTATGCTCTGTTCATCATTTTGAGGAAGAGGTTTTCTTTCGCCTTTCTGAGCTCTCGTACGATTCTTGTGGGAATGTCGTCCGGTCCGGTTGCCGCTCCATTTGGTGAGGCTTTTATGGCTTTGTCGAGCTCTGCTATGGTGATCTTACTGGAGGTCGTGGTGGGTTTGCGCGGGGTAGGTCGTCTGCGTTCACCCCCGTATAGTGCTCTCTGTAGTTCTTCTGCTATGTGAGGGTGTTCGGAGGCGTCGGTACCGTCGGGTCTTGTGAGGGCTGGGATGGGTCTCTTTGTTGTCATGGGTTTGACGCTTCTGAAGCATTCTGGGTCCGTTTCTTCCTGTAGGCTTTTGGCATTGGCTTCTATTTTTGCTTTAGCTATTGCCTTTCTATAGGACTTTATCATCGTTGGAAGCATGGGGTCATGGGGTATTTTTTTCCGTTCCCTTTTGATCCTGCTCCTCATGGTTTCCAGGTCTTTGTTCCAGAATGCCTTTGCGTTGGGTCTAGCTCTGGGGGTGTGCTTGTGGATGATCCTAGTAAGTTCTTTTTGAACCTTGTCCGGGTCCGTGATTCTTTCGTCCAGGAAGAGTAGCTCGGTCTTTATTTTCTCCCAGTCTGCTTTGTCATACCGCAGCGCTAGTTCTTGGGATTTTCTCCATACTATAGCGATTTTGATCTTCAGGGCCTTGTGTTGGGCTGACGCTATGTCGATGGTGTTGGCCTTGCAGGGTGTGTTTGGGTCTGATATGGCCAGGTCGATTGTGGTGCCTCCTTGCGCATTCCGATTGGTGGGCATGGTGATTACGTGCTGGTTTCTAATTTCCATGTTTCTTGATTGTAACCACCTGTTCAGTTTTAGCCCTTCCGCGTTTGATCCTGCTGACCAGTTCCTGTGTTTAGCATTTAGGTCCCCGATGACGACATTTCTGTCCCCTACGTGCCATTCGTTTTTGGTATCCCAATCGTGTCTGTTGGGTCTCTGGTAGCCGAAGGTGATTTCTGTCCCCGCGCTCCATAGGGTAATGTATTGTGTGGTTATCCGTTCGACGACAAACATGCCAACATATTCGTTTCTAATATATACGGCGCAGCCGTATTTTGCCGCTTTTGTGTCAGCGTAACAAGTGAAGCCTTTCATTTCCATCCAATCTTCATTTTCTAGGGGGCACTCTGCTAGTGCTATAATCTTTGGTTTAAGTTTCAGGGAGGACTTAA
>Ga0307517_10000275_pt1 | contig 88689 bp, 98 predicted proteins | sample 23_EM_MG_FD_194515 | JGI IMG/M metagenome (GOLD analysis project Ga0307517, IMG submission 194515) | Populus trichocarpa ectomycorrhiza microbial communities from riparian zone in the Pacific Northwest, United States - 23_EM | ecosystem: Host-associated > Plants > Roots > Unclassified | place...
TTGCACTGTTACCCTGACGTAAGTTGATTGTTTTAACGAAACCATTCTTTGTTAATTCACGTTAGTCCACAACGTTGACAATAGAACGCAGCCTCGTGATATGTAAGAAGCGAAGAGTGAAGACTCGGAACAATCATACCGTGCCAGAATTTACGTTTGTCCCCTACAATGTGATATTCAGGGTCAAAACTTGAAGCTTGACCCTTTTGTCCGATGGGAGAGTTGGGACTACACGATAGCGCCGTCTTCCACTCCCTTCGAATGAAATCAAGGTTACAATGACGAGTCCTCTGCTTAAAGAGTTGAAGCAACAAGCTCAGGTTGTTCATTGCCGAATTGCGAACTATGTAAAAGACGGAAGAGACTAATCTGGCGTTGCTCGACTGACCAATACGTTCATGGATCAAAGGACAGCCAGCTACGCGAAGAGTGTTCTCTCGAATTCGGCCCTTGACCCTTGACTGAAATCTCCATCCTTTCCGCGATCCGACCACGTCGACAATGTAACGCAGCCTTGTCATACGAAGCGAAGAGTGAAGCAATTCCGATGTCACTCGTACCGCACAATGTGATATCAAGTTGACCTTATGACTTTCAATTTGTCCGATGGGATTCCGATATCCGAAAGGATGGACTACAAAAACACCGTCGCTCTATTTGCCACGATAGCGCCATCTTCCACTCCCTTCGAATCGAATCAAGGTTGACAATGACACTTAAGTCAGTACTTCCCTCTCTGCTTAAAATATGCTAGTTGATGCACACACAGGTTGTTCGAAGACATTGGGAATTACGTGAAAACCGAAATCGTGGACAAAATAGACAAATCTGGCGATGCTCGACTGACTTTCCTTCCAATTACACTAGAAACCAATCTTCCATCACGGGCACAAATCCATAACTCCAAAAACGAAAATTATATCGGTGGAGGTGCAGGTGGATCGGTGTACAAATCAAAATGGGCCTTTCCATTAAAATGGACCGAACAACGCTCAGGCGCAGCGGTCCTAATCGACGTCGCAGTGAAGATTATTAATGTTCGAGCATGAATTCCTCCATTTGATTGACTAAATTTCTAACTGTTTTCCCCCAGAATGACAATCTCACCAATGATGTTTGGTTGCACCTCAGTCCATCTGTCGTCCTCTAAAGACTTTTTTTCACAGGAATTCAAACGAGAAGCTTACCTGTGGATGCGTGTCCCACCCCATCCAAATGTGCTTCCCCTGGTGGGCATATATTTCCAAGATGGCATACGCGGCCTTGTTTCTCCACTCGCACCCAGCGTTTTGTCGGCCTCATTGAAAGCGCAAATAACGGACCGTGAACGGTTTAAGCTGGTAAATTACAAGTTATTGTATTGTGATTCCCATGTGATCCTTCTCATTTTGTTAGGTTTGCGATGTCGCCGAAGGATTGGAGCATCTTCATGAGAATGGTGTTGTCCACGGAGATTTGTCCCCGGTTGGTTTGCATTTTATATACGATACGACCAGTCCTGCTGAAACGCAGATCTCATAGGGAAACACATTTGTTGTTGAGAAGACTGCCGTTTTGTCAGATTTTGGACTTTCCAGACTGGAAGTCGTCCGTGCAGCACGTGAGGCAGAAGAGAGTGGACCACAACTGCGAAGACGGTTGGACCTCATTTCTAAGGAAGCGCCGAAACTTCAAAAGGATTTAATCACCACTGAGAAGAGGAAAGACGTCCGCGGGTTTGCCTATCTTGCGGATACAGTGAGTGCTTATTATTTGTTATATTGACAACCCTGCTTGACATACGGCTAAGATCATGACCGGAGTCACCGGACACGACTCCATGGTAGAGCTCTTGGACAAATGCAAGTCGGATGACGCTGACCCTGCGGACGGAAAAGAGATCATGAATCAAATTAGAAAAATGGCAGATTTTGCGGATACGGTCTGACCTGTCATGTATTGATTGCTTCACTTCTCATCTGATACATGCGTCTTTTTTTGTAAATCACGAACGGATAATACAAAATGTATTTCAACCTGGTTCTTGAAAGTTTTTCGTTGAGGTTTGGACATAAAAGTAGTCGTCGACTTTCCTTATATTAGCAAATGAACGAAGTGACTCGAAGGTTAAAATGACAATGGCCCGCCCATGGGTTATCTGATGCATTTCGCCTTTTCGTCATAGTCGAACTCTAGTTCAATATTCCTTTTGAACAGTAACTCCCATTTCGCCTCCGTCACTTGGATCCTCTAGATCCCCACTTCTTCCCTCGTCGGTCTGCATCCTCGTCCTATGTATACACACACGCCTGTGAAATCAGACTGGCCCAGAATTTTCTGGCAGCCCCCCATTTCATAACCGCTCACTTTTTTTTTTCCAGCACTCCCGTTTCCACCTTTTCGGTTCCATTGCGTGGCTCTTATGCAACTCTAGTTGAGTCACCACTTCAAGATTCAAAAGCCATTCACAAAGTATCGAACAATGAGCTGCTTTTATTTCCGCACTAAAATACAAAGCTCAAAAAATAGAATTCCATACTCTTTGACTGCAGAAGTATAAATAATGATCAAGCATAAGAACAGAAAGTATTCAAGCAGTTGCAGCAACAGGATGAGGGGCATTCAAGGGGGCGTCTTTAGCAATGTTACTTGTGTTATGCTTGTGGGCCTTGCATTCAGAGACGAAATCAGTGAACATCTATTCTCCTGTGAGCAATGCAACTAGGTAAAGGAACTTAAAACCCACCTCAATAGTGTCGAGAGGACCTCCAGCACTCTCAGGATGGAACTGAACACCCCAAACGCTCTTTCCAGAGGAAGCAGTCGATTTGATGCCTTCAACAGAAGAATCATTGCAATTGATGAAGAATGGTTCCCATCCTTCGGGGAATGGGTCTTGCAGCTCGAGAGCATACTGATGATTTTGGCTAAAGGAAGTTGAGAAGCTATATCTCAAGATAAGAAGTGTAAGATGCTAACCTAGTCACGTAGACACGTCCTGCCGTGATCGACCCAGAAGAAGACAAAGCGAGAACAGGTTGGTTGTGGCCGCGATTGCCAAACGTCATGCGGTATGCGTCTAGTCCAGCCGCCATACCAATAATCTGATGCCCCATACAAATACCAAAAATGGGCTTGTCCCATTCTTGGATGGTTTGGCGCAATTTGAGGGCAGCTTCCATACAATGAGACGGATCACCTGGCCCATTAGTCAAAAATAGACCATCGTATTCTTCCCTAACGGCGTTGAAGTCGTAGTTCCAAGGGAAGACGGTCACGGCGGCATCACGGCGAACCAGAGAACGAAGTATGTTTGCTTTGGCACCAAAGTCAAGGACACCGATCTTGATGCTACCATTGAGGTTCAGATGATAAGGAGTTTTGGTGGATACTTGATCGACAAGATTATCCAGACTGGGATCCCAGTATTCGGATTCATTAGGAGGGGGCAGTGTAACGTCATCGCCAACAGCGACCCGCCCAAGGGTAGTGCCCTGGTCTCGAAGTAACGTAGTGATGGCACGGGTGTCGACACCAGTAACACCGGGTACATCGTGGCGTTTGCACCACGACGCCAGAGACTCGACGGCAGCGTAATGCGAGAACTTTTCGGCGACGTCACCCACGATGACGGCGGCACATTGTATATTCTGTGATTCAAGGATGACCCCGACATCTTGTGAGTCGAGAGGCGCAGCGTTGTTGGGTACACCGTAATTCCCAATCATGGGCGTCGTGAAAACGAGGATTTGTCCTCGGTACGACGGGTCTGTCATGGATTCTGTATCTAATAAAATGTCAGCAGGTAAAAAAAGTAGAGTTAGAGAAGACCTACAAGAGGTAATTGACGTGGAGAATACGGTTTCTCCAAAAATGCTACGAGGGGAACCGAATGATTTGCCATGGAAGGATTGGCCTGACTTGAGGTGCAAAGCTGCAGGAATAGTACACGAGTGTCCAGCATGAGTAGCAAGACCTCGGGAGAGTTGGGGAACACGGAGAATATAACGAGCAAACATGGCTTTTAATAGTTCAAAAGAGAAAAAACTAAGTCACTGAGGTAACTGCAAAAAAGTCATCAATGAAAGAAATATCGGCAACGAAGACTACGCACTCGTCTCTGGTGCTTTGAGTAAATGTCATGAACAAGGTGGAGGGAGTCGGAATGAGAGAAGGGAAATTTGCAATCTCCGCTTATAAGCTCCACCACCCGGGCCCCATAATTACTTAATTTATCGGATCAGTCTTTGTGGATAGCAAACTATAGCAAAGGTATCTTATATACAAATAATATATCGTGCATGGTTTACTTCTTCGGGGGCAGTCCTGCTCTCCTAGACGCAGGTATATGTGACGCCGGCCTATCTTCATCGCTTTCTGAGCTGTTATCGGTCTCCGACACAACATCACGACGGTTTCTTCCATACAAACTTTCTGGTTCCCTCCTTTTACCAAGATAGACTGGTTGAAAACTAGGGGTTGCAAACGTCTGCGAGCTTGCAATTTGGGATAGGCCCCGGTAGGTTCGAACAGGTTGCACAGGCTTGACCACACTCGCAAGAACTTCATTTTCGTCGTCTGATTCATGGGATGGCTCATGCACACCCTCTCCTCTTGGAGTGGCATAAATTTCCGGGAACTGAGAATATGGGAAGGATTGTTGAGTTGCAGAGGGTAAGAAAAGAGGGTCTCGGTCCTGACTCTTGACCATTATCGGTGTTTGATCGATTTGAGCAGTAAAATCAGAATGCAGTTCATCGACCTGTCCAGGAGTCTCCATCAGTGGATTGCTCTCTTGGAGAACAGCCCATTGCGAACCAGAAATATTATTCTCCCCGGCTCTGTTTATTGCCTCTGCGATCCGCTCCGTTGGTGTGATTTTGTACAAAGATTTTGGTTTTGATACAGCGCCATTGGCAGCAGAGACCTGCGAACCAGCCTTCGTCGCTGTTTTGCCCTTCGATGTTCCGCTAGTCACAGCTTTTGATTTTGTATTAGCACGTTTCGTGTCTTTGATGGGTGTCTTCGAACCAACTTTCCCGTTCGTGGAAGACTTTATGACCCGCACAGAAGAAGGAAGAGAAGGAACCGGCAATTCAGTTATTTTTCTAGCCTTCTTCTTGGGTGCTTGAATAGCGCTGCCCTCGTGTTGATCTGTACTTTTCTTCCTTTGACTTCGCCTGATTGTGGGTTCAACCTTGGGTGTTGACTGAGCTGGTGGATGGTCGTCGTCCGATATGATCAGCTCTGGTTCATCGGGGGGACTTTTCGAAGGTTCAATAAGATTAGTAGTCGTCGAGACTTTCTTCTCTGTCGCTCGGAGATCGACAATTTCTTCGACTTGGCTACCCACTGCCGTGTCGGAATCCATCTCTACCCCCTTTCGCTTTCCATTGATTGGTGGTGCACCACCCAAAGTTGCAAAGCCTTTGGTCAAAGCAGCGTCAAAGGCATCATCCCCTGTCTTATCCACCTCTCTTGAGCTGCCACGAGTGTCCACTTCTCTGAACGACGTGTCACCAGTAGGAAAATATTCCTCAGAGTATTGTCTATCGTCAATTGAATCATCTCCGTCCGTTGACTGCGACGTTGCCTTGGCATTCGAAACATGTCCCTCAGCCGAATCGTCATCTTCCTCTTCGGCATCCGATGGACTGGGATACTCTAGTACAGCCGAACCTTGACTAAGCCTTCTGGGTGACGTTTCCTCATCCTCGTCCAAGGACGATTCCTCCGCATCTTGGTCATCCTCATCATTGCTATCGTCAGACGAAAGCAAATCCGCGATTGACAGCTTGGGTCCATGAATAATACTTTGCACATCATTATCTGTCACTTGGGACAGATCTTTGTATGGTAGATCTAGATTGACCAGGCTGAGCTCACTGACCAACGGAAGATTCGACATCAATCTTTCCGTGGTAACCTTGTCCTGAGCTGTCTTTGCGATAGATTTCTGGGAGGATGACGGTTGTTGAGATGCGGGAGGGGGTTGCAAGGACGAATGTTGTTTCGTCGGTTTCAAGGATTCAGCGATGGACGGGATAGGTTTAACAGGTTTGGAAGAAGCAATAGACGGCACAACGTCAACTTCACGAGTAGAAGGAGAGACAACATCGACTTGCTTTGCAATTTTCGTAGCTTCAGCGATCGGAGCAGGAGTAGCGGGCTGAGGATCTTTATTCTGCGTCACGGCAGCTTTCTCAATTGCGACAGGATCATTGGTAGCGGGAATTGGTTTCTTCTTCCTTGCCCTCTTCTCAATCATGGCCTGCAGTTCCGCAATCACCAGTTGTCGTTCCTCTTTTTCTGTTTTGTCCCCCGAAGCATCCCTTTCCAGCTGACCGACTCGTTTTCGCATAGCCCTCACCCCACCTTTGACCACAGGACATGAGGGCTGATCATGAGTTGGCGACTCATTGCAAAGGTGGCAACGTTCCTCCTCTTGGTCAGGTAGTTCTTCTTCTCCTTCAGATGTCGCAACTTGCAAGGCAGGATGTGGTGAAGGGGGTTGAAGGACTTGTGAAGACGCAGAAGTCGTGATGCCCTTTCTTTCCAGTACTGCTTGGATCGCCTCTAAAGTCGCTGCCTTCAGTTTCTCACTTTTCTGTTCCAGAGCGTCGTCCAGCTCTTGAGATATTTCTGTAGAGTGATGAGAATGGAAATGGTCACACACACAAAAACGCGGACCCTGAGCAGTTCCCGACTTCGAAGGCTTGCTAGCTTTCGCATCCTGGGTTTTCCTATTTCTCGCTGGGGGTTTTGCTGCCCAACGTGTTAGAACTACGAGAATAAAATGGTGGAGCACAACAAACCTTCTACAGATGCTGAAGTGGTTTCACCCACGTCCTTAGTCATCTCTCCTTGAAAAGCTTTCAATGAGTGTAATAATGATGAATAATCCTTGGAAACTAACTGGGTGTAATTACTTGAGGGCTTTCCGCAGCCTTGTCTTTCTTCTTAGCTACAATAATAATAATGAGTTCATGGAATGGTCGTATAAATGAATCTTAACGAACTGGGTTTCGCTGAGTCGCTTGGTGACTGCTCTAGGAGAAAATGAGCAAAAGTAGGTGTTACCAAGGAGGAGACAAACTTTTCTCCTGTGCCAATTTGGCCTTGTTCTTTTTCAGTTCCGCAGCTGAGATGGATTCATCTGCTTTCACTTTCGATTTACCCTTTTTCTTTTTCTCGTTCGAAGCTTCGTCGTGTCGAATCTGCTCCGGTGAACCAGGAGCATCGGCATTTGGTGACTCAGATACATCTCTTTCCTTCCCCCTCTTCTTGGACTTGATCGACGATTCTGGCTCAACACTTGAGGATGGTTCTACGATAGGTGCTTTCCTCTTGGACGTTGGAGGAACGGATTTGGATCTCGACTTTTGAGGGGGTATGGGCTCGTCGTGCGTCTCTTTGAGCTTCTTTTTTGACTTTTTTACAGGTCGTGGGGAGTCCTCCTCGTCCGTCAATGAATCTGCCCTTTGGGGCAGAGACGGAGAAGAGACTTGTGAAATGTCTTCTTCCCGCGTTCTTTTCTTAAGCTTCTTAGGAGATGGAGTCCCAGAAATCGTTTCGGCGTCATTTTCCGTGTGAGTAATTGTCAACTCTTCGCTCACTGTAGCCGGTGTCTTTTTCTTCGTCTTCTTCTTTTCCGTAGGTTTGGTTGAAGGTGCTTCGTCAGGGGGAGAAGAATCAGCAACATGTTTCTTCTTTTCCGGGGGTGCAGGCACACCCGCACACTCCTCTGGTTGATCTTCAGGAGTTTCCACAAATGAGACGCGGCGCTTTTTCTGTGGAGGCAAGTCGACCAATGCAGAAGTCGATGCAACATATGTCTTTTTCTTTTTCTTCTTCGCCGATGAGGATGCAAACTACAAATTAGTTTAGTGCACTAATAACACGCCAAAAAAAGAGTTCTTTCACCTCTGATTCTCCATTTGGGAGGGATTGAGTGCTTGACCGCACGACCACATTTACTTGAACAGTCCGACTGTCTTGCACGAATGCAAGAAATGCATCAAAGTCATCATCTGACGGGGATGAAAAATTAAGGAGGGGATAAAGTCGCCCATTTCTGTAGCAAACATACCATCCTCAAGATCGACTGATTGACCGTCGCGTACTTGCGAAAGATAGACTGAAGCGGAGGTCTCGACACCTAGCTTCTTTCGGACGACATCCTTCATTTCCTCCAGACTGCTCTCTGCAATAGATGCGTGATTCAGTTAATATATGGGGGGTGGTTCGGATGTACCTTTGAATAATCTGTCAAATATTCTACTCGGGGCCTTGTACGTGATTCTGGGCTGTACATCCTCAACAATTTCGCGTTTGCGCTTCCTGGGAGTCTTGGGAGTCTGCATTTCCAAGGGGATGTGCTTGGAGTGAGGAAACTCGAAGCTTGGGAATTGAGACCCAATAAACAAACGTATGTAAACAAAACTTCTCTCCCGTACTTTCGCGATTATGGCTGGAGGGTCACACGGTATGTGGGATCCCTGTCTCTGAGGAACTATCTAGCTGAACCGTTCTCGTTTCCTTCAGCAGGATTGAACCCCCGTCTACCAATCCATAACTTCCTCGCCAAAGGTCTCGGTGCTGCCATGTGGTTCTTCATCTTCTACCGCATGAGGTTTGTAATCTTCCTTCTCGTTTGGGTAGCAAAAAATTCTGAAGATAATTTATTTGTTAGACAAGATGGACACAAGTTATTGGTGAGTTGTATGTTCCCTATCACTTTTGTCCCTTCTAAATAGTTGATTTAGTTGAAACATGGGTTTAACGAAGATCACGCACATGGAGAGGGACACGCACATTGACGTGCTATCTAAGATCGAGAATCTCTGAGGCCCTGCAAATTGTTGGTCACCATTAATTATGTAGTCAAGATACATATGTAGATTTTTCAATCCAAGGGCCAATAATTATAATATTATTAATTCCAAACTTGAAAGGGTGGTCATGCCTTGGTCACGCCCAATAAATTCCGTGAAAGGTGTCTCAGTACTCCTTACCTTTGTACCATGTCGATCCCAGCTACTTTGCCAATGTCTCTGTTTAACGGAGAGGTCTTTGTGTCGACGTCTCGTGCTGTTCGCAAACTCTCCCAACTGGCAGGAACACCTAACCTAGCAGCCTCTTTGAGGGCGTCATCGACTCGTTCGCCGCAATTCTGCTTGGCGACCCTAAGAGACATCGACGCCAACAGAGGTCTCTTGGAAACGAACAGAAATCCGTTCTCTTCTCATTAAATCACCTCCCAATATCACCATTATCGAGACTACGGCTGCCATGAGAGGTGTTCTCCCCTTTGGAACTACATCTGTGTTTCGAAGAGATACGTGAAGCTATGGACCGATGCTGGTGACGAGACGCAAAGACAAGGAATTGTCAGCCCTGCTGGTCACCACAATCGATCACGAACTGGGTCACTGGGCCCAAACCATCGTAAGAATCGTTGTTCTCTATATCAATAAATGCAGCTGACTTTCAACTTGGATCACAGAAATCTGGATTTTGCCATTTGTCCTCTGTGCGCTGCAAGCTGTCCACCTCCGACTTGTCTACCGACTTGGCTACCGACCTGTGTGTCTCTGATGTACCCGATTACGGTGACGGCTCTTTGTCTGATGTCGGTGCGAGGGAGTCTGCTCACCCGACGAGGTCTCCCCGTCTGGCTTATCCTCTGACGGCACACAGGCCTCCTCATTCGTCTCTCCATCTGATGACACTAGTGGCGCCTCACCCTCCGAGGATATGCCAAAAGTTTGTCAAGCACCGTGGGTGCCCGAAAAGGAAGAAGCTGGCAACTTTGTAGAACTTTCGACCCGTGGTGGGATAATGGAGTATGACCCCATTTTAAAACAACGTAAGTTGATTTTTTATGCAGTATTATAAGTAGTTATATGTTTAGCATATCTTGTGGTCGGCCCACGCGAGTCTGACCTCCACTTCCTTTCCAAGTCTTACGTTGAGCTCTATCATCGAAACAACGGTCCTCCCAGCTCTTTCATCCAGCTTCTAGATCCAGCGGGAAGTCTTCTCATTCGGGCCTCAAGGGTGTGAACTTTCCCTTTGGCGGCGTTGACATATGTCTATCCACTACTTGTATCAACAGAATTATCATGGTTCATAAGTTGTAGGGACAAATAATTATCAGTTGGCGCTTTTTATGTCAGTACTCTCCAAGCCATAACGAAATTGTAAGTGAAGTCGAAAACCTAGTAATCTCTTCAAGGCCGGTATCTTTCAATTAGCCTCAGGCTATTCACTAATTCACTAAATCTAAATCTAAATTCGTCCGCGCACATGATTTGAGTCTAAAACACACCCACGTCACGTAATAACCAACTGCCAATGACATCTTTCTTCCACCACCGTCCTGTCGTTAATGTTCTGAGACTAATATGGGTATTCACAATCCTCTTCTACGAGTACGGCGTCTTCATTGAGAGTGTCAGACGCTGTACATGGCCAGACAGTCCCCTTTTGCCTCCTCCCCCTGAATCAGCCGCAATTCCGGAAACGCACCCTAGACCACACCATGTGCTGCTCGTCGCGGACCCCCAACTGGTAGACCGACACTCATATCCCGATCGATTTACGCCAATATCTTATCTAACGAGACTCATCGTTGACCTCAATATGCGCAAAAATTGGCTTGTCGCGCTCTGCAAGCGGCCAGATACAATCATCTTTCTTGGGGACACGATGGATAATGGACGGCTAAACATTTCGGACGACGAGTATGTCCCTTTTTTAAAAAAAATCCCCTTTTCTCCTTATTGAACGTGATAGGTACGAGGCGCTGTTTGACAGATTCAGAAGCATCTTCAAGGTGAACCACGATATTCCTGTATTTCATATCCCAGGAAACCACGACACAGGGTGAGTCTACTGAACAGTCATAAATTTTGCTTGTGCGATGTACCGAGACAGTCTGGGAAATGCATTCTCCCTCAAAACGTTGCCAAAAGCACGCGAACGATATGTTTCCCATTTTGGTGCACCGAACAATAAAGAGTCTATCGCAAACCACACACTCGTTTTTTTTGACGCGCCGAAATTTGTGGATGAGGATTTTCAGCGCCATGGTCAACGGATGACGGTCAAGGGGTGGCGTCCGATTCAAGGTGGATCATGGGCGTTCTTGAAGAATTTTTCAAAGCGTGAGCTGCATGCCGTTTTGTCCGATCAACGTAAGGGAAAACTCAAGGGTTAACAATAGAGGGACACACGGATCCTGTTGTTCTATTCAGTCATATTCCCTTGTATAGGCCCGATGGCAAGGCGTGTGGACCACTTCGCGAGCGTGGCACGATTCGACCGGGCGCTGGTGAAGGTTTTCAGAACACGCTCGAAAAACAATCGACCTCATTGCTTTTGGATATCGTCAATCCGGTGGCTATCTTTAGGTGATCTGCTTTCATTATGTACCCGATGAAAAATGGTTGACGATTTCCTCGATAGCGGCGATGATCACGACTATTGCGAGTATTTTCACCGGGTTCAACATGAAGGTGATAATCGAACGATACGCGAGGTCTCCGTCCGGTCAATATCCATGGGTATGGGAGTGAGAAGACCAGGCTTTCAGCTTTTGTCCCTTGCACCAGCAGAGCTCCGTCAAACGGCTAGTACACCGTCTTATGCGGATAAACCGTGCCTCCTCCCGGACCAGGTGGAAATATATCTGGAAAGATATCTTCCCCTCTTGATAACAACTATCCTGGTCGTTTTATTTTCCATCATCAGCGGGATCGGACTTTCTTCTTCTGCTGGAAGGACCCAGAAACTGGTCTTCTCAATGAAAGAAGACAGCAGCAGTGATGCGGAAGAGGAACTGAGTTCTCCCCCCAGAAGCAGTAGTAGCCCTTCTAGCCCCCGAAACCACCGCACGCTACGAGGAAGGGGGTGGGCCCAGTTCCAGGCAGCGGCGACTCGTCGGGAACCCTCGCCGTTTCCAAATATATTTCATACGCTATGGGCGTACTGTCCGAGACCAGCATCGCCTCTGTATCTCCGTCGGAGACGGTTATGGGTGCGATGTGTACGAGATGTGAGAGATATTGCTGTATTCCCACTGGTTGCGTTTGCGTTGGTGACATGGTGGGTAGCATATTAGAGTATATACATTGTTCGGCAAAGATCTATATTAAGGCCCGTGAATGCCCGCACATTCTCCGCCCATCTACTTAAACTGGTCCGTGCCCAGTCTCTCCCTCTCCGCCCTCATCGACCAGCATGTCGTCCTCCCTCATGCCCAGATCAGAGTCCTACAATACCCGTGTTCGCGGCACCAGCCACATCGACTTCAAAACTGCCACCACCGGCGTCGCTGCAAAGGCGATGCGCAACGAGATCCATCGCCTCATCTCAACCGTCGACGATTCCATCACAAAAAAGGTTTCGTCTTCTGCCGCCCTCATTCCCTCCCTGACACCGTACACAGTCCTTTGATGTCGAAATGCAGGCTTTTTTCGAGCTTTTCACCCGCTATCTCTCTGAGCGTGCCCAATCTCATGATCTGTTCGTTCCCTTTCCTTCCTCCAAACTGCCCCCCTCACCCGTTATATCAGCGACTGGGATCTCATCAGGTCCCCCGCCGAAGACCAGATCATCCCCTATGCAAATCTCCCAAAACCAATCGACTCTGCAAACCTCAACAAGCTCGCCGTCCTCAAAGTAAATGGCGGTCTCGGTACTTCCATGGGTTTGTCCCTTTTATTTCTTCCCATGCCCCTCCTCATCTCTCCATTTAGGTATGACCGGCGCAAAGAGCGCTCTCGAGGTAAAGGACGACATGACCTTCCTCGATCTCACCGTCCGTCAGATCGAGCATCTCAACACCACCCACCGTGTCGATGTCCCTCTCATCCTCATGACTTCCTTCAATACCCATGACGATACCCTCCGTATCATCAAAAAATACGCCAATCAGCAAGTTCGCATCACCACCTTCAACCAGTCTCGCTACCCCCGTATCTACAAGGAGTCCCTTCTCCCTTGCCCAAAACGCGCCGACGACGACAAGAGGTTCTGGTACCCCCCCGGTCACGGTGATCTTTACGATGCCCTTCACCATTCTGGCGTTCTCGATCAATTAATCGCCGATGGAAAAGAATACCTCTTTGTTTCCAACTCGGACAACTTGGGGGCTGTGTATGTTGATTTTCTTGTTCCTTTTTTGCTTTTCCCTTATCTTTATTTATAGTGTCGACGAAAGCATCCTCCAACACATGATTGCTACTAATGCTGAATTCCTTATGGAAGTCACAGATAAAACCAAGGCCGACGTCAAGGGTGGTACTCTAGTCGACTACGGCGGCTCCATCCGTCTCCTCGAAATCGCCCAGGTGCCTTCCGAGCATGTCGAGGATTTCAAATCTGGTAAATCCTTTCATTCACACTATTTCCAATTTATTTATTTTTCCCAAGTCCGCAAGTTCAAAATCTTCAACACCAACAACTTGTGGATCAACCTCAAGGCACTCAAGCGCATAATGCAAAACGAAGGCTTGGAACTCGAAATCATCATCAACCCCAAGACGACCGACGACGGACAAGCCGTTGTCCAACTGGAGACCGCCGCCGGAGCGGCCATCAAGCACTTTAACAATGCCCATGGGATCAACGTCCCCCGCAAGCGCTTCTTACCAGTAAAGAGCTGCTCGGATCTGCTGTTGATCAAAAGCGACATCTACTCTTTACAACACGGCCAGCTGGTCCTTAACTCTCAACGAATGTTTGAGACTACCCCGGTCATCAAGCTCGGTGATCACTTCAAGAAGGTGCGTCGTTTACACTCTCTGGATCCGAGTATACTGACAGATTGTGTTGTAGATTCAACAATTCCAGAAGAGGTTCAAGAAGATCCCCAAGATTCTCGAGCTTGATCATTTGACGGTAACTGGTGATGTTTACTTTGGACGTAACGTCACTCTTCGCGGAACCGTCATCGTCGTTGCGAATGAGGGACAGAGGATCGATATCCCTGATGGCTGCATCCTCGAAAACAGGCTGCTCTCTGGAAATCTCAACATGATCGTGAGTGTGCCCTGGATGATTCTTTCATAGTCTGACTTTTTGTGCTACAGGAGCTTTAAAAAAACATTTAGAGTGAAAGAATTTATATAAAATGGTGCACGCATCTAACTCTAGTCTATTCCCTATGGACATTTCAATTCTCAGTGCCACTCTTAGAATGCCTACTAGGATAAATTCATAAAATTTCTCATGTCCGTGTAACATAAATAAAAGATTCGAAAAATCAAAGCTCCTAGAACTGCCAGTGAGTAACGACACATCTAATGAGAAGAACAGACTGACTGTAATGTTCAAGTTGCCATAAATCACACCTATTGATAACAGAAAAGGTTCAAAAAAAGGCAAAAAAAAAAGTGATTCAGCTTACGATCTTCAATTATACACCCATCAGGAATGTTGATGTGTTGACCTTCCTCGGCAATGACTGTCAACAAAAAAGTGTGTACTGAGCTGGACATGGTGGGAAATGCCATTGAATGACGCACTGATCACTGTCCCTCGTAGTATTACATTTCGACCAAAATATACATCGCCTGATACTGTCAAATGGTCAAGTTCGAGGATGTTTGGGATTTGTTTGAATCGTTTTTGGAATTCTTGAATCTTTTTTTCGAGAGATGTCAAAAAAATTTGGGGCAAAGGGATCTACAAGGGGTACCTTTTTGAAATGGCCTCCGAGTTTGATAGACGGCATGGTGGTAAACATTCTGTGCTGGCTCATGACCAACCGGCCGTGCTCGAGTACGAACAGGTCGCTTTTGACACGAAGCAAGTCTGAGCAGTCCTTGACGGGTAAGAAGCGTGATCTTGGGACATTGATGCAACGAGCGTTGTGGAAATGTTTGATGGCAGAGCCAGCTGCGGTCTGTAGCTGAAAAAAAAAATAAGGGACATTTTTGAAGTGATCGAGGAGTAGTTTCAAGTTCATACCTGGAGAATCACCCTTCCGTCTTCGAGAGTTTTGGTCTTGGAGATGATGTCGAGTTCCAAGGTTGTTGTTTCCAGTTGACGTTTGAGGGCTGTGTAAGATCCTCTTGGTCAATAATCAACTGATTTGATGAACTTTCGCACCTTTCAGGTTAATCCACAAGTTGTCTGTGTTTACGAGATTGAATTTCCTTGCTACGAGGCAGGCATGGTAAAATTAATGAATAGGAATTCGGGGAAATTTCTCATCTTTACCATCGTTGAACTCGTCCATAAACTCGTCCGGGACTTGCGCACTTTCAAGATACCGAAGTTGGCCATCATGTACTAGATTTTTGCGTTTTGGGTGTCAAATGATATCGGATTCTATTGTTCCCCCACACTCACCGACCAGAGTCCCAATCTGTGGAGTCTATATCAGCAACAAACGTAAGATTAAAGGCACAAGATCTTACCATAGCGTCTAATTTCGTCTTGTGTGTGACTTCCATGATGAATTCACTTTCGGTTTCAATCATATGCTGCAGTATGCCTCTATCCACACTGATATTAAATCAGTGTTTGTCCAAGAATGAAAACGACTTGATAGATAACACTGACACGGCACCGAGGTTATCAGAATCCGAGACAAATAGATATTCTTTGCCTTCAGCAAGCAAACGATCGAGCACGCCTGACCGGTGCAGTGAGGTGTACAGGTCTCCATGGCCAGGTGGATACCATGCGGACTTGCCCTCATTCACTGACCTTGCGATAGGCAACTTGGTGTCTTTCAGAATTCTTGGGTATCTGGATTGATTGAAGGTGGTGATCTTGACCTGCTGATCGGCATATTTCTTGATGATACGGAGCGTGTCCTCTTCTGTATTAAAGGAGGTCATCAACAGCAGAGGCACATCGGAGCTTTCGATTGTATTCATGTGTTCAATTTGTTGAACTATGAGGTCCAGGAAAGTTAAATCATTTTGAACCTCAAGAGCGCTCTTTGCTCCGGCCATTCCTGAGTAACAAATTTGGTCAGAAGAATGTAGATCGGGTAAGCTGAATAGATAGTAGTATACCCATTGAACTTCCGAGTCCACCATTCAACTTCAAGACGGCGAGCTTCCCTAGAGCGGACGTATTGCCGTTCGGAAGCTGGTTATAGTCGACGATCTGGGCTTGGCTGGGTGGGCTGACTTTCTCCCAATCCCTGGAAGAACTTATAATTAGGCGCGCAATACGAATAAACTGCGGATGATAACGCACAATTTATCGGGCTGGGTCTTTTCCACGAGGTATCTCTTGTAAAGAGACAGAAAGGTCTGCATCTCCGAGATGGCTGACTACACATCTTGGGATAAAAATCTTAAAAATGGAGAGCGACATGGATATCGAACCTTGCGCGTCCGAGCATCTTTGACTGTATTGACGAGCCTGTTGAGTTCTGTAGTTATTGAGCTTGACCCTTCGGATTTGAAGTGTTCCGGTTGTCGACGTCGAAAACGACGAATGGTAGGGTATTTGAATAGAGGCATGGTGGTTTCAACAGCACCCTGGAGAATCCGTATTCTTATATATGCTGTTTCTAGAAGCCATGCCATGCAGCCAGGGTGAGGCGAAGTAACGTAAATCGGTAGAACGCATAGAGCTTTCCAGAACTTCTTTAAATCCGACTGCAGAATACATAAGTTGAAAGAAAAGTTTACACGCTGCAAGGGATGAGGCCGGCGAGGCCTGAGGCGTGTGTGAGTCAAGTTGTATGTGATACGAACCTGTTGCAAGAGTCGCGCTAAAGTCGCGCAGGACGTGATTAATCGGATATTGCCGGTCGGAGTTTAACTTTAGCGAACCTTAATCCTGGCATCATCACAAACTGCTCAACAGATTCGCCATCCTCAAGACTCTCCGACATGGGTTAGTTCTGATTCTCCGTTACAATCACGATATTTCCCACTGAACTACGAATATATAGGTATCTCCCGTTCATCTCGTCACAAACGTTCGGAGACTGGTGCTCAACGCTCCCATTACCGTAAGAAGAGAAAGTTCGAACTTGGCCGTCAACCAGCCAACACCAAGCTTGGTCCCAAACGCATCCATACCGTTCGAGTCCGTGGTGGGAATTTAAAACACCGAGCTCTTCGTCTGGAGAGTGGAAACTTTGCATGGGCTTCGGAACATGTCACTCGCAAGACTAGACTTATCGGCGTGGTATGTGTTCTTCTCGTTACTATCGAACTGTTTCCCATGGTCACTTGCAAATTCAGGTGTACAACTCCTCCAATAACGAGCTCGTTCGAACCAACACCCTTGTCAAGGGTGCTATCATTCAAATTGATGCCGCACCTTTCCGCCAGTGGTACGAATCGCATGTATGTCCCGTTTTCCGATTAAATTATGTGGAACATCATATCCTGATCTCGCAACTTTGCAGTATGCACAGCCTATCACGAAAAAAGGAAAAGCTGCCCCTGCACCGGCAGCGGAAGCTACTGCTGAACCTGTAAAGCTGTCAAATCATGCTCAACGCAGCTTGGATGCCAGGAAGAAGGGTCAGTACTAATCATCCGTTATTACCTTTGCATCCTGATCAAATCCGCAGAGGCTAAAATCGATCCCCTTCTCGAGTCACAATTCGGTGCTGGTCGTCTGTATGCTTCAATTTCTTCACGGCCCGGACAGTCTGGCCGTGCTGATGGTTATATTCTTGAGGGCAAAGAGCTCGAGGTAAATTTATATCTTGAATGTCTCTCAGTTCCCAACTCATAAGATTTTTTGAATGCAGTTCTACGTAAGAAAGTTGAGGAGTGTCAAGCAAAAGCACGCTCATGTTTAGTTTTTGTCTCGCTCTGTACCTACATTTTGTCCATGAAGTTTGTAGGGCCCAAAATATCATCTGCGTTTGATTTACCAGGATCCATGGCCACACTTCTCATATTATGTCGCAGAATATATATTGACCACTTGTTTCACGATGGTCGCCGTAAAGGTTCCGACAGTGATAACAAGACTAAACACAAGTATCTTTACCATTGACGGTCAATATCAACGTTGGCGTATCGATGGTCAGTTCTTCAGAGCGTTTTGAGTCCGCGAATTGATCTGACGCAAATTCCAGCTCATCTTCTCGGTATTCAAAACTCTTACGGATCAACAGGTCACTGTTGAGCTGAAAAATGACCTCTCAATAACGGGGGTCTTGAAATCGGTGGATCAGTGCGCAACGAATGCGAATAGATGGTTGGTTCCGACAGGCTGAATTGAATACGCAGGTTCTTGAATATCAGGCTTGACAACATAAAAGTTGCCGACGAGGCACGACACCCTCATATGGTACTGTGCATTTCCATGACCCGTCTGCTGATTAGCAATTAATCAACCGCCAACAGATGGCAGTAAAGAACTGTTTTATTCGTGGATCCGTTGTCCGTTATGTACAATTGCCCGCTGAGCATGTTGACACCCAGCTCCTAGAGGATGCAACCCGGAGAGGTATGTTATCTCAAATATAACCACGTCATGAGACCTAACACTGGTACTCCAGATGCGATGAACCAAGCAAAGCGATAGTCGGCAAGACACCTTGTAGTGACATATTTCAAATCAATACACGTCCTACAACGCCGTATGTGTGATAGGAGGCGAAAGCTGGAAAAAAAGCCCAAAACCCAGCCCTAATCAGGGGCTGGATGTCTCCACACTTTTACAGTTCCGTCCGCGCTAGCGGTTATCAGTTCCCCTGATTCTAGTGGATGATGCTCCGTCCACGTTATTACCTTGTTGTGGGCCTTGGGAGGAGGGTTAGGTTGTAATACCGATGCCTATCTGAGATTAGAATTAAAGACACACGGAGAAACAAAGGCAGGTTACCTCGAGTAGGTCCCAGGCCCAGATCTGTCCTTTCTCGTCTCCACAAATCACGCTGGCTTCGCCGTGACCAAAACAAGCACGACAACGGTAAGATTCATTCGCATGTCCCGTAAATTGATTAAGCATCTTCCCCGTGGTCGCATCCATTAAGCGAATGTGGCTATCCAAAGTCATTACCAGGAGCGATTGAGCGTCCTGTGCAAGTGAAATGGAAGTGACAGGTCCTTAAGTTATGTCATGATCGAGAACATGGAGAAGACTGCGTCAGAGTAAAAAGACATACCCCCAATGAAATCGGAGCGGAGCTCTCCCATTCTAAGATCGTAGGTTCGGACATGACCATCAACTGAACCAGTCACTATGAAAGTAGGTCCAACATGGAGTGTTTGAATAGAATCTCGAGCTTCTTCAAGAGTCTGAATTGGCTGGCGAGTCTGAGCACTAAAATAATGACATATTGAGAAACATTGGAAATATGGAAGGACAAACCGAAGGTCCCAGAGTCTGACCGTCGAGTCAAATGATCCTTTATTGCAAATTTTAGATTATTGAAGATACCAAATGAAGCAAGCAAAATTCACCGCTTGCTATGACACTCGCATCTTCGTTGAATTCCACTACATTGATTTTACCCATATGACCAGCTAGACGCCTGGTTGTTACACCATTCACGACATCCCATACGAACACTGAACGGTCTCCACCGGATGACGCAAATTTAGCATTATCCTGTGAACTTCAAGAGAATGTTTGAATAGATCCTGCAAACGGCAGGGTCGACTTACACTGTCAGGGAAAGCACTTCGTACCCATGTGCAGCGAATGTCTTGATTTCGCTGCCAAGGTCCGCATTCCACAGCCTAACCGTTCTATCGTGCCCTCCTGTGAGAATATACTTGGCTGCTCCTTTTGAGTAGCGAGCGACATTAACTGATCCCTTGTGGTTATTGAGAACGTTGAGGAGAGTACGTGGTAATGGTTGGGCCCCCGATGGTGCCATGGGTCAGCGTTCGATGCAAACCTATTTTAGTTCTGCCCATCATGTCAAAGCGAGGACATCCTTCAGACATTCTACCTACTCCAAAACGCCGACATACCGTAGGTAAAAGGCCTGCATCCTCTCTGAGCTCACCTTTGAGCTTTGATACTTTTCTATATGATGAATTAATCCTCCAAATTTTCTCACATCTGCCGTCGGAGGATCTCTGCTCGACGCAACCTGTCAGCAGAAATTGGGCCAGGCTAGCTGGGGATAACGAGCTCTGGAGGGAGTTATACATGAAGGAGTACGGCCGGAGCCGCCTGAGGGGCTCAAGGGGTTTCATAGCCCGACAAGACAGGCGCGAAGTTCGCCCCCTCCCAGCTCGTATCGGGGAAGTCGATTGCAAAGACTGGAAATGGATGTTTCGTATAAGTTCAAATTGGCGACGAGGTTTGTTCTCGTAAATATTCCTACCGTCGTCAAATGGTACTTCTATTATCTGCCTTCTAGGACGTTGCTCTGTTGACGAAGCCGGAATTTTTCTCTTCGACGACATTCCGACACGCCTTTCCCCGACTTCCAGACCGAATGGAAGTTTGCTTATGCTTTTAGCTGGCCCACTTATTATAACTGCGTCCTGCCTACCTACTGAGCAACCCAGTATAACTCTAACGGACCATGACTACCACAGAATGACTCTCACCTGCAAACCAACACAACCTGGTATTGCTCAAATCACCGCATTGGCCCTGGACCAATCCCCTCCCAGATCTGGTCTATTGTCTCTTGCGATTGCCCTATCAACAGGAGAGATCTTTATTTTTACATTCAGTGCAACGGATCCTTCTTCGCTACGCCAATCACTCCACTACCGACCTAGTCGGCATTCGTCAAAAAATATCATTGATGCAGCTTACCATCATCCACTTCTTGTAACTCTCGCCGATCCCTTCTCACTTTCTGTATTCGACCTTTCATCGGGTAGTGTGCGGCACACACAAACGCTTTCCACCTTCGCAAGTTATCCACCAGCTTCTCTGGTGCTGTCGTCTAAATGTGCTACTCAATTCAAGCTGATAATTACCTACACCATCCCCGTTTACCCTCATCATTGGTCCGTAGGCGTCACAGAGATAAGGATATCCACAGTTGCAGACACATATGTACCAATGTCGATTCACACGGGGTTATCTTCGGCACCTTCACTCACGGAGGACTTCCGTTCCTCGGCATATACCTTTGCTGCAGTATCAACACGTACGATCAAAGCATTTGACGTACCAAATGGATGGATAGACAATACTGCCCTAACGGCAATGCGAGAGCAGTGGGGCCGAAAACTCCTGAACGTGGCATCGGTACAAACAGACGGGAAGTGGGTCATTTTGGCACCCGGAAATGATCTCCTTTCACTATCCACTTATTCTCATGGAGCATCTCCGACTCCGTCCACATCCCATGTTCCCCGCTCCTCGACGAGCCTTCAACTCTACCGTCTGGTTCTTCCTTCCCACTCCAACTCAGTTTCCGCGTCTCCTCCAAAGCTCAACTTTGTTAGGACTCTGCATGGACATACGAGTCCTATTTCGGCATTGGCACTTGCCGACGGACGATGCATCAGCTTAGGCGACAATGGTAGTATTTGGGTCTGGGATCTTGAAGCTGGGAGCGGTGTAGAAGTTGCTTCACCTGACAAAACCTGCACGGATTCTGCACTGCCTTCTATGAAAGGGATGATCTCCTTTGATGAACGGCGGATAGTTAGCGCAATCGCAGGAAGGGTTGTTGTTCATAGATTTGACATCTAATCTACTTTTTTTAGTTCCGACCTGCGGTTTACTGTGCAGTGTGTTCTGTATTTTAATCGTTTGTGGTCCTCCTATCAAGCCTCAATTGTCGACTGATCATCATACAGAATCATGATATCTGTATTTATTGATAACTCACATTACGGAATTTACATCTGATAAGGGGTCCTCGAGGCAGCCTTCCGTCATGAGATTCCGATCATAATATTGCTGCCTCCGCGCGGAGTTCTGCAGTTCATCATAATTCTGCAAACAGTTAGTACAGGACCTTGTGTTTTCTCAGAAAAATAACCGATTTTATTTCCCTGCAGTTCCGGGTTCATGATCACCTTCCTTTTTTGTCGATGCAATATACACGTGGCAGATTGCATCCCCAACTTACCATCGCCATCATTCCAAGTTATGAAGAAGGATCAGGCTACACTACTTCCACACGGAGATGTAGCGCTTATTTCTTCGCACTGGGTGGTGATACTGTGGTGATGTTTGTCGAGGACAAATTTCGGGGCTATTGTTCTTCGGCATGCCGCGAATGTTCACCGGTCTGGTAAGATCCGTGGGCATGGAGGATCCCAAGACCGTTCTTATCCAAAAACCATGGTGGACTCTTGACTCGGTGGCTACCTTCTCTTCTAGGACAGACAGCAAGAGACTCGAGTCTTGACGGCTATAACCAGTATGTATATTGCTATCCGCAAAAGTGGTAGATCAGGATAACGTCCGCGAATTATCTTAGACGCATTATCTCGAACCCAGATCTGAACAAGGCGGATTGTCCCGGTGGTGATCCTACCCGGATCGTTTGTAAATTATACACTCTGCTTCATGTCTGGTATATAGAAACCCGTTTTACCAAGGCTATTCTATGTCACCGAATCCTACCCTTCCCCCTCCGTCTCCATAGGTGACCTCGCGTCGCAAGCAGCGCCTCATCATCGGAGTGTGTTGCACCACGTCTTCCATCCGCTCAAGCATATTCAGTCAACGTCACTCTAGGCATCCCGCCGATCGTCTTTTCACATGGATATAGGGTGGCATCTACGTCACCGCCGAACCGCTGGGACAGATAATCCACATACCGCTATCCCAGGCACACAAGAATCTCACATTGGTGAACCAATATTGTTTTCTTCTGGTCAGTTCATGGGACGAAGGATTCGTTTTGAACTGCATGAATTGCAGAAGGCGGAGTCTGGGAGGAAGAAAGTTTTGTCCAGCATTTTTGAAAAGTTCATACCTGACATTAGCCCACAGGTACGCCAAAGTTGACCGCAGGCCATTGGACCCTCCTCCCGCTGTCCACCTCCGCATGTTTGAAGTATTCAACACAGAGTCGGGACAATGGGAGCGGGAGTTTATATATGAGTAATAGTTGCGCGATCTCTTCTCTGCCAACCAACCCACCTCATTTTCCCAGGCAAATTCAAAACCTTGGTTTCATGTGTTCGCTTGACTTGTTCCCAGTGCCGGACTCCGTGTATCAGCAACGGTTTTATTCATCGCCGTCACCGCCGGAGTCGTTGCACGAGGGACAGCAAGGCAATCACCCGGCTTACCCATACACATATTTCCCCTTGCATCCATACACAAATCCAAGCAACAGTCGGCCACAGATACCATTCCAGTTGCCTCGTAGGCAGTTGATGCTGGGTCATCTGAAGGAGTCCGAAATTCCGTCTGATGTTGTTCATAGGGTTGGGAGCCACCTCGTAACTGAGTCATCTAAGATGACTCCTGCCGTTGTCGGTGAGAAAGTTGTGGAACCCGTGTTGGTGGATTACAAAGGACGCAAGGCTTTCATTTTTGTGTTTGGGGTGAGTTTCAGGGTCCCGCGTCGGAAGTACAATGTGCCGTGCGGCAGTGTAGTTCACGTTCGCATGTCGCTTGGTGGCTGGCATTTCTTCAGGGGGGAAGGCCTTTGTGCCCAACCGTTTGGCGGTTCACGATCGGTTTCTGACTATTTTGCCTCTGGTATCTTGTCACAGGATATTGCTGTTCGAAGAGAAGGGGTATTTATCCTGCGATACAGGATATTCGACATCTATTCTGGTGCTTCTGGTGGAGAGCCCTCGCCAATATTTTCCGAGCTTTATGGCGGACCATTCAAGGTTTACTCCACCAGAGATTTTCCCGGTCTTGATCCGTCAACAGATTTGACTAAGGTAAAGCTTCGTTTTCCCTCGAAATCTTTCGACCTTTCCGTCAACTCCCATCCTAGAGTTTGTCGAAATATGGCGTACGTGTCACTCTCAGAGATGCGGAACGCAAGTCTAAGAAACGCAGCAAAAGCAAGGAATCATAGCGATGATGGTTTACCTTCTAATAGTAATACTTACTTTCGATCGTCTTTGTCACATTCTGCCAAGTTCTGCTTTTGACCAGTTTCCTACTTCCCTTACGGAATTAATTACATGGTAGATTTCGTTCTCGGATCTCTTCGGAGATCCCCGCGTTCTTAGATTCACGTGACTAATTTGTTGTGCTATCAATTTCTCTCTTTCAAAGTGTTACCCTAGGCCCAGAGGATTCATATTAGCGGATGTATGCCTCAGCAAACGGATTTTGCTAAACGGACTCGAATTTGTCAGATTTGTAACCAGTTGACTGGAAGCAAACTCAGGATTGCTGGAAAGTGAGTGATAAACTCTCGTTTCAAGTTCCCATGTAAACTGATGAAACCAGATTCCTCACTTACGACGTCGAGAGTGGATTGGCTGTGATTTTAGATGGGTCCTATGGCATCCTTGTCGACGTATCTCTCGTTTTGGATGCCAAATCGAATGACTGGGCGCATGAGCGCCTGACTATGGTTATGGCCATTGGCCATCTGGAGGAATCTATTGTGAGTTGACACGATTTTGGAATTCTATTATGGCAATAGATTTGCATCCACACAAAGGGCCCGCTCCAAAGCCAAATTAGACGCACTCAATCTGTTGCCTACAAGATAAGCCAACACCTAGTCCTCCGTGCTATCCTGCTTGTTCCCGCACCTGATTTGGACCTAGGGTTGTGGAATGCGGTGCTCGTGGAGGAGGAGGAGGATTTTGATCGTATTCATCCAATATCATAGTCTCCTATCTTGACGCAACTTAGCTGGACACTTCCACGCCCATAATAACGGAAAGTTATTTGAGTTCTTATCCGTTTAATCCATGAAGTGCACGGACTTTTCCATGGGTTATCTATGACTGAGATTTGGAACCTCCTCCTCTCGCTGCAGGACCAGGAGTCCGAAAATTGCCGACTGCTCTGTATACAACCCTGTCTCCTACCATATTCAAAGGAATATGAAGACATCCTTCTCCCTCGTTATCGTTGGCTGTTTTGTTTTTGATGGCTGAATGAAAAATTCCCACGGGCAATGGAGGCAAATGCCCTTCCCGTAAAAGGAAATTGCGCCTGTCAAGCACCCAGCCTTGCTTTAGCACGAGACCCCTCCTTCCGCCGACCACCATCTGCCCCTCGCCTCCAGAATCAACCCCCCTCGCCATTCCTGCCGCCGTACAGCCAGATCATATCTTGCTCGTAGCTCCCATTGATAGCCGCCAGACCTATCGCTTTTTACCGCCATGAACTCCCCAGGTCAACCATCTCCTTTCATGGACTCCGATAGTCCAAGCTACTCCAGATGGTCATACGCCACGTCCTATGCTAGGTCAGAGCCAATTGTCCCACACCCTCCAATGCCCCAGGCTCACACAAGTCGGGTGCCCGTCCGGTGTCCGCCGCCAACTGCCGCCCCTCCTTCACCTGTTCAGACTAGCCCCGGCGTTTGGGAAGACGACGATGGTATCTACTACGCTTCCAACTGGCACCTGGTACAAGAGTATCTCGATCGAATCAGAGAGGAGAGGAGGATGCTTGTCGCCCCATCAGAAATTATCTTCGTCCTGGCTGCCCTTGACGTCGTGTACTCTCCTTGGGACGTGGCTCACTGGATCTTCTGGCCAAGTGCAACCTATTACAACACTGCAGACAGGGTCACTGCAATCGCTTGTATGTCTTTCTATTCGTTTCTATTTCGTCGATTTGACGCCGCGGAATCGCCCCATCTCAGTGCACCAACCAAGACTCATCGTCACAAAGATACCATGGATCGGCTCGCGTGAGCATAGGTGGATTGTAAACGCGATTCAAGAGAAGTATTACTACGTTCATATCCTTGGCAAGTGGTATCCTACGGACTTCCAACCTCTCGAAACCAAGAAGCGTGCGCTTCGTAGCAGTGGGGCCATCGAGGATCGACTGGATATGACCGTCAATCAGTTTTTCAACATCATCGAAGATGGTTTACCACCTTCAAAGAGGCAGCGAAAACCATTAAGGAGGATCGCTGAACCCCAGCTTGTCTCAGAGGACAAACGACCTCGAGGCGCACCACTGCGTAAAAACACGATTACCACACCTCAACATACTCACCACTTGAAAATGTGTCGACTCCAAGAAGCGACGTATTTACATCTGTCACAGATCCCCACTTCAGCGGACATGACAAGGGACAAGCCTCGGCACCTGCTGCTGAGAGTCCTACCGACTCCGAAGTTAATCCTATGTCTTCGTTTACCCCCGATCGCCCTTTATCTGTTTCGCATTCGCGGAACAGATCGACGTCTCAGTCCTCCGAACAAACAGTGGTCGCAGAGGATCAGGATCCGAGACGCTCGGTGTCACTCGAAACGGCGACGACCGCCGTTGCGTCTTCGTCGCTTTCCAAGAAGCGAAAGGCAGAATTCTTGGACGAGGTGATCGGGGAAGGTGACCAGCAACAGAATGATGAATCGATCCCAGTAGGGATGATCACTCGAGGTCGCTCGAAGATCGCACGCACCTCTGGGGTCGAAGTAGATGTGAAGAAACCCTCGACCCACTTGTCTCCTGTCACGAGACGAACGAATCTGACACCAAAGGCGAAATCAAAAAAGCCACGATCATAAAATTTCAGTCCTATAACGGAAATCTTTTCCTTGACGTCTTCAGCATCTCGATCTCGGACCCGGAATGACATATTTCATCTCACCATCGTCCACTTATTTTTTGGCCTAAGTCACTTATATTCTCGGATGTCCGCATTGTACTATATCAGCTTGTTGAACAAAGTCTAAGTCTACCATTTCCCTCATATACACCATCGCGCACCGCCACACCAAAACCATCGCATTCACTAAGTAGCATCTTGTTTCCAGTTTGCTTTGTTCCGACTTTTTATTTACTCGTATACTTTTTTATACAATGTACTATCTTTCAGTCGAGCACTCCTTGAAGCTCGAAGAAGATGACGCGTCGTACATCGTCAGAGTTTTCGACGCGTCGAAGCACGTGGATGTGACTGTTCCTGTCAAGTTTACGTAATAACCGCACACTTGACGACAGTTTTTTCATCAGACAACCACTTCTTTCAATCTACCTGAACTTCGGACCCACGTTGGTGTGTGATATAAACCGTTGTGAAGGTTCTCATCACATCACCTCACGTTTCACATATACAGCAACTCCTCCGAGCTTCCACCTGGTGATCCTCATTCGTGGTAGTTCGCGGACTTCAGCTAAATGAGAACGTCGAGCAGCTGTCTGCAGTTGTGTTTTTTTTTTACTGCCTCTGTCCCAGTTTTGAACCCACCCCGGACTTAGAATGAATGCAAAGAAGCTGATTTGCGTACCGGATGTTCAACGTTCAACCTTTTTGGGGTCTCTCGAAATGCGACGATCACACGGATGTGATTTGCATGGGACGCGTTCTCAAAATGCCACATTGGTTTTCTAGTTTCAGATCCCACCTCACCTTTTGGTGATTTTTTCTGTTGACCAGCCTTTAAATGGTGTCTCTCCTTGCGATCCAGAATTCCCGAGTTGTGTGTGCTGTGTGGCTTCTAAAAAAAACGTCCGTGATGGGCTACGAAGGCTGTAATTGCAATCTGTTTTGGCTGACTCGTTATTATTCATTTTTACACAGTTTTCGCGATTATGGATTTGCACTGGACTTATTAAACATCCACTTTCGCTCTGTGTTCATTCACCACTCAACTTTGGTGGTATGTCATCCAAATTAGGTCACTACTTCGATGTTGGCAGATTCATATCTTTGGCGCTTAATGGGACGGTTTGTACAACTTGTGAAATTATTTTTTAGATGCTGTACCGTGGATACTGATAGAATCACAGCTTCTTTCACAGTCTCTAGTCACGGAAATTATAATGCCTTGAAACAGTCGGCAGTCGGCCGGTCACCAATAGTGGATACGTCATGTGGGGTTATCGACATGTTCCTATTCAACCTTACAGACTTTCTTGGCGAACAGCCTCATGTCGCATGCACATTCCGAGTTTGGGGCTGCCCGTGCTCAGACGAATGATGCGTCTTTTTCATCCATCTGGAAGTCTTCTGCAAGAGATGTATCAAGCAATATTGGCCATTTACAGCTCCGCAACCCAACTGCGATCAAAGTCCTTCATGCGGACCATCAAACCCCGGGTCTGCTTGTGAGCTGAAGCCTGAGGAAAATACGGCAGTCAGCAGGTCTCCTTTGTTTATATACGTTCCATGTGTTGAGTATTCACGAGGCTGTACGTAGTCGGATAGTTTTACCGATACATATTCCCATAGATTACTCTGGCGTCAATCCATGCGGTTAACTGAATGGGATATCCGCACTTTATGTAGGGTTGGATACCAAATATAGAGGTTATGGGACAATTTTAATTACTTAAGTCTTCGCTTTCTAAGTTCGGAAGCAAATAAGCTCGTGGTAAAGATAAGGGCCGAGTAGTAGAAATCCAGATATTTCTCACACATTGCGAATTTGGTAGATTAGACTATAGTGTGAAATTGCAGTCGTAAATAATGCTGGGCGCTGCAGTGGAATAATGTTAAAGGTGCTAGTTCTCTAAGCCAAATTTTCTGAGCGAGTTGCGGACTAGATACGACTCGCTCGGCACTGTTTCGCACATCACTTGATCCCTGTTCCCATAGAAAGCTTAAGCAGCCCGACAAACTTGGGTCGAGGTTACGGGCGGCGCCGCGGTAAGGTTTGTATCCGACCATCCATACACAGACATTATCGTGGAACTAGCAATTGTCCGGTTTACCAATCAGGTCAGTATATGGGAGTCCAGAGCAGGGAATCCTGCTTCGATGGCCTCGAATATGGAATGTTTGACTTCCGGAAATGACTCCAGATGGGCCCAACGTTTCGCATACTTAATACAGATGGGAAGGTGTGACAGAGCATATGGACAGACAAATCAGGCAAAATGGTTCCGTAGGTGGATTGCGGTCGTAATTTCTTATTCCCTTAAAAGAGGACCTGGTGCGGGTAAGGAGGTGAGCCATTGACTTGATTACTGGGCGAATAATTGAAACCGTAAAAAGCGCGATCAACGGACTAATATTATAATATATTATATAATGCGTGACTCTCCCGGCTGTGTCAACTCCCCTTGCTACGGGTCGTATGCTGCAGTACTGGAGGCTGAAATACATGTCTGGGACAACACCCAGATGTCTGAAGCAGTGAATTTTTCCGACAATAAAAAATGCCCAACAATAATGGTATTCCAATGCACTGTTTTAATGTATTTGCGGACTCCCGGATATGGACAACATGACCCTGTGACTCGGTGACATCCTCGCAATTCCTTTGTTGCAGAGCGCCCCCTCCTCTCTCCCTCCCACCACCACCTGCGCTGTCTCCATCGAAATGCCCTTGTCGTCGTCGTCGTCGACCTCGACAGCGACCTCCTCTCTCAGGATAAAGAGACGGTGATCTTCTGTCCTGTCCGCCTCATGGTTGCACACTAACCGTCTGCTCCCTCCAGAAAATGGACTAGGCAACAGCTTCTTAGAAATCTAGAGGTAGCGTACATCTCCTCAAGTCCTTGATTATCCTCATCGTCAGTGTAGATGATTGGCGACCTTGCCTTGCCTCTCCCTCCCACCCTACCCCCATCTCCACCCAGTTCTCGTGCCGCCTCCCCGGTTCTCGGTTTAAAGCGGAAACAACGTTCTGCCACCGATCCTGACCCTGTTAAGCGGCCAAGGACTAGCTCGATCTCCGAGCGCCAACCCCAATCTGTTCATCAAACATTACCTCTGCAACAATCTTCCCATCATTCACTGCACCAAACATCGCAGGCTCTGCCGCAGCCTCCATCAATAGCCTCACGTCAAACACCGACACCAGCCACCCGCCCAGAACCAGCTGAGGATGGTGAGCTTCACGAAGAACAAGTCACACCCACCCTCCCAATTGCACATGGTTCTCCAGTTGACGTTCCCATCAGACGTCCGAAGAAGGGGAAGGCTCCTCTGAGACACTTCGATGCGTTGCATGCCAAATATCATGATCATGGTCGAATGCTCAAGTATTCGGGGGATTCCCGCTTCTGGTCTACGTTTCCCTCAGGGCATCGAGAATATAAGCCACTTCCGAATCCCCCGGACCAAGGTTCGCCGTATTACAAACACGGCGGCCTAATTGCCCGGCTTGAGCTTCTAGATGCTCTGGTGTGCTTCACGTATGCTATATGGAACAGAGACATTGGACGCCGCACATGTATCGTCGAGACATGGCAGACGTTTCAGGCTTTCCTCGGATGGTGCAAGCAAAAGTGGCAAACCGAAGAAGGAACTAATGATTCAGAGAAGGCTTTTTTGGGACTGATGTAGGGTTCCCTCCGTCTGTTTCACTTTTAAGTTTTTTTACGAGTTGTTTTCTAGTTGGATGATTGAAGCTTTCATCCAAGCCCGCAAGATTGCATACACTGTTCGCGGTCATCTGGATGGCGATATGGACAAGGTTGTAGAAGGAATATCTCAAAAGATTGCCTCTGCTTCAGCCCCCGCCCTACCTGGAGATCCAATCTTTGCAAATGGGCTCACGAGGACGGCGCCACCCATGCTTCCCAGCCCAACTAGCACCAATTCTACACCAGTGACTCGAGACGAGGGCACACCAAATAGTTCCAACACGAGGTCTAGCCAAACTGTCGCTAACGCAGCCTCCCGCCAACAACCTTACACTGGCGCTGTCCCTTTCAAACTATTGCCTGAACAGCTACAGAACTCGGCAGTTCCAATCCCGTCACAGGTCATGAGTGCTATGGAAGCTGTCACTGAACCAATCGGCCCCAGTCTAGTCCAGAACCTCAAGGATCTGACCTCAAATCTGATGGCCATCTCGTTCTGTTTGGAGCGAGCGAAACAGACCCTCAATCTCCCTATTCTTCGACGATGCTTCCCGCGCACATGGACTCGTATGATGTACTCGACATTGCTTCCTAACGAAGAACATGAGCCCGATCTCGAAGATGAAGAAGGCGAGTTGTATTGGCCCGACCAATGTATCAGTGGAGAAGGCCTCGGATGGGTCTGCCTGATGGCGAAGGCGATGATTAATGAGTTCGGCAAGACTTATGGCTACAAGAGTGTTGATGGAGTTGTGCCCAAACCCAAGCCCGAAGAGCAACAACGGCGTCAAAATCCTCAATTAGCGTCGTCGAGTTCCAGTCATCGCCATCCTGCTTCCTCAGCGCCTCGATAGTTCTTGTTTTTGTCACTCTTCCGGCTTCTCTGGAATAAATCGCGTCTGGGTTTCCACGAGGGCCTTTTTTTATTCCCTGCTTGACCGGTGATAATTTCCAAAATGTGCAATCCGAGCCCTACAGTGCACCAAGGTGTGTCAGCGCTATGTACACGGCTATTATGGTCTCCAGAATCTCTGCCGTGCCTGAGGTTGCCAGCTGGAAACAAAACCTGTGCATCGATCCCGCGGAGCATGCGTCCTCCCGAACGACATCAACGACCACAACTTTGCCATGATTATTCTGACACGGCTGGTTATACGAATCATTCCGGATATATTGCTGGATTTCCAAATATCATAATGACGCTGTCACGCACACACTTTCATGCTTGGGTTTTGGAGTCACTACGTTCTTCCTTTTTTGTTCTGTACCTACTGGTAACTGTACCTGCGGCCGGCGCGGAAACCATTTCCCATATTTATTCCCTATATCATCGGTTTCAGGAAATCCCTTGGAAATTGGAAATGGCAAAACACTCCCTCGGCCGGAAACAGATGGATGTTGCTTTATATTTTTTTTTCATTGAACTCCATCCATTTTAATACATTAGTTTATGTTTACGTTTGGATCTTCCCGTTTCTCCTTATTCTTGATTATTTGAATCTTACCTCATTTGTCCATCGTATGTATTCCTGGACCTTGCATCTTTTTCCAACTCTTTTCCATATCACAGTTCTAAATTTGCTGCCCCTCTCACTTGTAAAATTAAACATTTCTTTGTGCACATTGTTCTTTATTTAAATTATTGATGTAAACAGATACCGACGAGGTCCATTCGATGTCTGTCAGGGGGTTGTGCGGGTAATATATTTATCGCGCCTAACCCTCAAAAGTCTCAAACGTTCAAATGAATCAGATGTTTGACCAACCGCAGTACACCGAGATGACCATTTTTGTATGAAAGCCTGACAGAAGCTGACCATGGAAAGGATTTATAGAAGAAGTACAAGTCAGCAGACCAAAGCCGTGGTAGCTCCAAAAAAGTATATCCCCTCACAATCGGACATTCGAAACTTCTTGTGCATCACATATGAAAGACTTGACCGTCATGTGAAATGGTGTAATAAACGAGACGTCCATGCTTTTGACTGGAAAGGCAAAATCGGCGAGGCTTCTAAAGTTAATTGGCCGTATGCAAAGACGATCGAGGATAAAGTTGTTTATGTAAACATGAGATTGAAATGAAACCTTGGTTTGGCGTGTGGCTTAATTTTTGGGATATGCTTTTCTATACCAATTGTGAAGATAAGCGGCGCAGGAGTTCTGAGCGTAATTGTTCCATTTCGAGCGTACACGAGCATACAAGCCGGAACCAAACGCAGTAAACGGGTGCATAAATCACCGATTGGACTTTGCCACACGTTCCAGCTCATCCTTTTTCTAGTAAAAGCAGAAGTCAGGTCAGAACACTATTTATTAATATCTGGAGGACAATTACGAACCTTGATAGCGTACGAATTCGATGATCCCTTTGCCGCATTGATTAATTCGTCTGCTAAGCACTCAGCGATCGACTTGACGTTACGGAAGGCGGATTCACGAGTCTGCAGGATCAATATGAGATCGGGAAGGACTTCGGATATTCGGATGTACGTACTCCGATTGTGAGAAGGGCAACGGCTTGGTTGACTCTGCGTAGAGGGGATACATCGACGGCTTGGCGACGGACGGTACCTTGCGAACCGATGCGAGTAGAGTCTTCTCGAGGGCCGGTGTTTACAATGGCATCAACGAGGACCTGCATTGTGTTCCTGAATTAAATGCATATTAAATGCATGTCAAATAAAACAAACCTGGATAGGATTTTGGTCTGTGAGGAGGTGGATGATTTCAAACGCATGGGCGACAATGCGGACGGCTAAGAGTTTTTTGCCGTTGTTACGACCTTTCATCATCAAGCTTGAAGCGAATGAGTGAGAATGGTTGTCGCGAATACGTTGTTATATACCTATCAACGAGACGTTCGACAATGGGCATCTGTGCCTTCTTGAATTGCTTCTTGGCGTATCGTCCTGCGGTGTGAGGTAGGTAGACCGCGTGACGGACTTGGATGTAATCAGTGAGAGAAATATCTTTCACTTCAACACTGTTAGAATAGAAATTCATGTTCAGAATCATTGGTCAAGGGCTGAAACGAAGTATGCCAACTCTTGAGTATCCCATTTGCCAAAAAGCTTAACATCCTGGCCCAGTTTGGAGATATCTTTTGGGAGAGTCGTTGGTGTGGCCATTTTCTTGGTATGTGTACAGAAAATATGGTTTTGAAGGGCGAGGGCAATGACGAGCACAGTGAACTCTGCGTTTGCTCGCTAAATATTTGTACTTGTTGTATACAACCTCAATCTAAGTTTGGGGCTTCGGATAATGCCGATGACCTATGCAGTTGAATCACGAAGGTAAACATTTCTAATTCGATAGTTTCTGTGTTCCAACTTCCCTCTTTCTAATGAATTTTATATCCCACTGAAACAAGTATCATGAGTGCATCACCTTCTCCCGTACGGATTCCATGCGGTTTTGGTATTTCTTTCGTAGGTTTCGTTCGTAATAATAGTCATCTTCAATCTTGCGTTTCGAGGATCGCAATTGAGTGAGCTGCCTGGTTTGATCAGCGGTTTGATCGCGGAGATTTTGTATCTGGCGCTTCAGACGACAGATGTTTTCCTTATTATCTGAGGAACATGGGACCTGGAAGGACGATAATTTCTTCTCTTCGTGATACTTCGTGGCGTCGGCTTTTCCGAAAACTTTTTGGAGCCACATCCGAGCGGCAGCGTAGTGTTCCGAGGCAGCGGCAGGGTTTTTCATAGCCCTGGATACCTTTACCAAGTCAGACTCGCAACCGGCCAAGAAGAGATATGCGGGCTTGAGTTCAGATTCGGAGACACCTCGCTTGGCAAGTTCTGGAGCGGATAGGAGTCAAAAGATATATGCAGGTGGTCGGCTTGGAAGTACCTTGGATCATGGTCTCCATAATCGCCTTGGCACTTTGAGGAAAACCAGACCGACGATAGGTTGCTCCGACAATCATGTAGTTAGCTCGTTCACTCTGGGTCGTCTTAAGGAGTTGAATGATCACATTCGGATCAGGATCCAGAGTCTTCAGATCACAAGTGATGACCTCGCCGAAGAGAAAGAGATGTATTTTTGAGTCACAGAGGAGTGGGAATTTAGCACTGAGAGGCGCTGCCTCTGGAGAGCTGACAGTAACCCGAGTTGTAGGAGTTGGGACGGCGTTGTTATCCTGTGCACGAAGGATACCCCGGTCCACATCGGCGAGGGCCTTCCTGGGTGCGTTGGGGATGACTGAGGATAGTGGGTGTATGCGCGGGTTGGTGCCCATTGCGAATTCGAGTAGGGTGCTGACCTCGAGGTGGAAGACAGAGGTCATGCACATTAGTGTATTTATAGTTATGGTCATCGTCACGGTGTGCGGATTGTCACACGGTGACATCATGACCTCCAGTGCTGCGTATTATAAAATGCCTGGGGCCAGTTTCTCATTCCCTTCCTTTCTAACCTCTGTGTCATGTTCCGTCTTGTCGTCGTCGTCGGTCTCGCTGGCTACGCTGCTGCCCAATCGTGAGCATCTATGCCATCTCTGTTTCATTGCTCCACCAACTGAGAATCTCAGCTCCCAATGTATTAGTGCCCTCACAAACATTGCCGCAAATGCTGCTGCATCTCAATGTCTCGCCATCAGTGCTCTAATTCCGGTCGTCACTGCCTCTCAAAACACTTCGCTTGTTCAACCTTTCAACAACTGGCTTGGTAGCATGTGTGGTGCCCCAGCTTGCAGCAACGCCACTATCGCAGCCGTCGTCACAAACTTGACATCCGGTTGCTCGACTGAGTTGAAGGTTTCATCTGATCCCGCCCCCCTTATTCCAACAGTCCAATCGTTGTATCCTACAGTCCGCAAGATACTCTGTCTTAAACAGTACGTCCAGAACTCCTTCGATCCAACATCCTGCTGAAATTTGTTAGCGGTAACACACTATGTATTACCGAAACTCTCAACAACGTTGAGACTATTACTGGACCACTCACTTTGACAAATGTTCTCAAGATTGCCGAGAACCCACCGGCCACAATTCCTTCCAACATCACCTGCACAGATTGTAACAAGGCATCGTACAATATTTGGGTCAACGATTTCCCTTCTTCCGCTTCAACCGTAAAGCCCGTTCTCGAGTCGCAATGCAACGCTTCGTTTGTCGGTGGGTGCAATGTATTTTTTCTATACGATGAACTTCAAGTTATTCCTTGTCATTCAGATGGTTCGTCTCCTTCTGGTATCTCTCAAAACTCAAGCACTGGCGTCTCCACACTTTCAACATCTGCGACTAATTCTGCTTTCAGCCTTCTCGGCGCATTGGCTAACAGTGTCCTCGTGGCAGTTGGCGCCTCTGGTCTCATAGCACTCTCGACGGTATTTTCAATACTGATCTAGTTTCTTTCCAAGGATTTTCAATTTTTTGGTTCCGGACTAGTTGAAATTACTCTGCATTGGCCACCTTATTGTTCAGTGCACGGATATTATTGTAAAAAAAGTTATTGTTAAATAATAAAGACACTCGCAGTGAAAAATTTGTATTGTCAGTTTAGGGGTAGTAATTAGGTCACGTGTTGCCGTATTTGGTTGGACTTGCAGAAAGAGGCGCAATTCATGTTGAACTTGTCCTCCAGACCTATACTTTCGATTGGCCATCAGGAGCATCATGGACACCTCATTTCGTGCATCCTCAAGACGAAGCTATGGTTTACCAAAGCCTGACGCTGATCTGGTCGATTGGACGAGCAAGATCAAAGCAATCCAAAGGCAGGTAGATGCTGATGAAGACAGTGAGCAAAAGAGGCTCGATGAGGAGATTGAAGCTGCAAAGCAAGCACGACTTCGCAGGAGGAGTCGTACTCCAAACCGTCCAGATAGCGCGGATCTACGTAGGTGTTCTACCATATTCCCTGGTCTCTGTCGTTCATCGTTGTCTATATTACAGCAAGTAGCGAGCTCATTGGGGTGCTCGGTAACGCCTCTGATCCCTCCGATAAAGATGTCCCAAAGTCCGTAGCAGACACGTATCACGATCGTGAGACAGCTCTTCGCAAGCTCATGGATCGAAACAGTGTGTATAATCCCGACAAACGTGGTACAACCGAGGGAGTTCCGAGACCAGATTCTGTGTCGTTGGCTTCTTTTATTGGTGGACGCGCTACTGGACCCCGCCTGAATCGTCATGCGCCTCAACCAGATGCCCATGACCCCACTCAATATGTCCAGCCTGACCTGAGTGCCCCTCACCCTATCTTCGGAACAGGAGGCGTGGCACTGCCTGGCATTCGCAAGACGGCGGAGAGGGAAAAGAGTTCTGTTTCCCTTGCTGGGTCAGAAATGTCGGAGCGCTATCGACCTTCATCGACTTCTGCTTTGAACCCCCAATTTTCGTCAGCTGTGAAGCATGAAGTTGGGAAACTTGACGATTCCGCAAGACAAGAGAAATTAGCCGCTAACAGACGTTCATTTACTTCTTTGACCCAAAGGTACACAGATGTTCTCGATAAGTCAACATCGGACATGAACACAAAGAGTACTCAACCTCTACTGATCAAGCGCAAATCTGGTTCTATTCCAAAGGAGCCCCTTTTACCTTCTCCGACCAAAGGAGATGGCATCCCCACAATCAGCATGTCACCGTCAAAGTCTACAAGTTATCCTTCCTCACATTCATGGAAAACTAGCCAGAGCACTCCAAACCCAGCGCCATCATATTTAAGGACGAAGTCATTCTCGTCTGTTCCAGCTGCACCAACAGCAAGGACCAGTTCGAATGTGGACGAGGGTTTGTCAGCCTCTGCTTCAAACAAGAATCACGAGACTACTCCTCGAGGATCAACAACTCCCATCCCTACATACAGTCTACCCCGAAACGGGATTTCCAGTTCTGATCATGGAGTTACTCCTTTGCGTCGGTTGATGGAGAAGAACAAGGTTTATAACCCTGACAAAGTTCCAACAGACAACTTTGGGAAATCCGTTGCGGAAAGAGTGCAGACTACCTCCCTTGCATCATTCATGGGTGGGTCGGGCAAGGGTATCCGCCTTAACAAGCACGCGCCCCAGGTAGACGCACTCGACCACACACAGTTCATTCAACCTGATCTTAGTGCTCCACACCCGATATTTGGAAAAGGAGGGGTAGCAATGCCGGGGATGATCACTCAAACGAAGGCGTCGAACCCAGATTCGGCAATAGATGGCACGGGACTTTCCAAGCCTTCATTGACCAAGAAGGCTGTATGGCCACCAGTCTCTACATCGTCGAAGACCGAAGAGAGGCCAGTATCGCCTCAGAAGACTGGAGGCCGAGCAAGGACTATCAGTGCTCCTCGTCCTGAATCGTCTTCTGGTTACGGTGTTTCTCAACCAAGCAAGCCATCCTCAGGACGTTCGCGTTCGCCGGCCAAAGTTGCGCTCGTTGGAGTTCCTCTTAGGGAACGCACTTATTCCACTCCGCCTAGAGCCTCACCTCAACAGACCATCGTCACCCCTTCTCTTGCTCGGCCAATTCAACCTCAAGTGAAGAAGGTCCCATCGCTTTCCCCCCCAATATATGATACGACACCATCACCTGCATTTAACAAAGCAACTACCCAGAAAGACCTCACCCCCAGTCTGAGTAGGCTGCAGGGTCGTGGCTTTGTGCAGAATATGGTTAAGGCCAGTTCCCGATTTTCAAACTCTCCATCACCTCCCAGTGCGTCTCCCTCTCGACCTTCAAGCACGACTGGAAGGAAAGGATCTGTTTTTGATCGCTGGCAACCGAATGTTCAAGAATCACCAACAAAATCCTCACCTCCTTTATTGTCAAAGAATGCTACCACTGGTACATCAACCCCCAGTGGGAGTTTATATGGCCTAAAGTCCGCTGCATCTTTCTCATCTTTGACAAAACCCGCTCCTGTTTCTTCTTCACCGCCCAAGCAAGTTGGGGCTTCATATCCACGATCCCGTACCCCCGGTCTCGGCTCTGCGACTACAACGGTGGTAATTAAACCAAGCAAATCCTTCACTGACCTCACCGAACTGGGAATCAAAACTGCCGCGGTCTCTAAATCATCATCGTCGAGGAAAACTTCGATCTATGTGCGTTAATCCCCGGTGATGCCCTGCGACGTACCCTACTCATGGTTGTTTTCGAATTATCTCTGTATTCTTTTGCTGCAATTTATTTTAACTCTCCGGATCTTGCCCTCCTTTCGCTAAGACAGATGGCAAGAGACAGAACTCGCAAGTCTCAGGAGGCCACTAACGATTTTGGTACGTGGAGAAATGATGCACAAGTCTTGTCCGAAAGTCCCCGCAAAGAACGTTTTGAGGAAGATATATTCGTCCCACAGTCTGCTCCTGCTTGGATGGGAACATTTGGCCTTCGTTATAGAGATCGAAATCCCAATACATCTTGTACAACGCAATCGTCGTCATCACGAGAGGTTAGAATCCTTCGCTTCTTAGGGAACGAACTAAAGTAAGATCTAGGTGAAGTTTCCAAAGTTTCGCGACCCATTGACGACAAGCCCACCGGGACATTCTGAAGAGTCGGCATATTTCCTTACTTCAGACGTCCAGTCTCGAAAAGGGAAAGTCGTGCTGCCGTTCAAACACGCCCGCAATCGGAGCACAGGCAGTCGACCCTCAGCTATGGAGATGGCCCAGGCGTTCAATGAAATAACCGAAGGAAAGGAGGCGGAAACACACAATATCACATCCGTTACCATTCCTGAACCAACCAGTCCCACAGTGTCTCTTCCCAAGGGTCGAGGTCCATTAACTCAATCTCAGGCGGAGAAACGAAAGTCGACCTACGAGAAGTATTCCTCCATTATCTTGCCGGCTCTTCTCGAAGAAGCTACGCCAACAACTTCTCCTGCTGGAACTGTAAGGGTTGCCACAGAGCCACTAGATTGTTATCGCAATAAAGCTGGTCCTTCTGAAAAATCGGTAATAGCCCAAGAGTCCAGCTCATCAAATCCAGCGGATCAGGATCTCCCTAGGGATGGTGAACCTAACATGATGTCCGACGAAGCAAGAAAAGTCGACTCCGTTTTAAACCAATTCGAATCCGATGTCAAGTTAGACGATGACCAAATAGCAGACTTATTAAAACCACAACCTCCACCCCTTCAAACGACTAATGACATCCAGACGATATCTGTGGAATTTTTATCGATTATTGGCAGTGCAGCCATAGTCGTTTCTGGGCCACAGTGTATTTTTTATGACTCAGAGATCCTTGCTGTTGTCCATCGAGTGAAATCGAAAGCAAGTGGATTGGCATCGACCAGCGTCTGGTGCTGGTTAGGGAAAGAGACTCAGCTAGGCGATCGAGAGGATAAAAAACTGCAAGAACTTTCGAGGCGCTACGGAACAAGCGCTGTTGGTACTTTCTTCAACATCATGAATTGGTTCTGATATAAAAACCACAGAAAATAGTATATCAACTTGCCGAGCCAACGGAACTCATCCAGATCTTAGGAGGTTGCCTCGCAATCCGCCAGGTGCGCAATGTACTAGTGCTCTATAAAAATTTCGGTCACTTATGTATACAAATGTAGGGTTCTCGCAAGCACTGGACTTCTGAAAATACGACCATGCATCTCGTTCGTTCCTTCAGGAACGTTATTCTTATTGATGAACACGACTTCGTAAGTATCCAAGACCCTGTCACCTGGAGGCGAGACTGACGATAATTATAGGGCATCAAGAATCTGTGCAGTGCTTTCAGCTATTGTTTTTCTTTGCTTGGATCGATATATGTGTGGCATGGATGCGGATCTACCCCCAAGGAACGTGAAGCGTCTGTTGAATATGCGCATATGCTTTCTCCGAATCCGGTGACGTTATTTGAAGGTGGGGACGATACGGATGAGGTATTCTGGATGATGCTTGGGGACGAAGAATTTGCAAGGGCGGACTACTGGCGTTGGAGACACTCATGGTCAGACTACGATCCTCGAATATGGAAGGTTGATACAAATAATGCCCCGAACCCTGTAAGGAATTTTTGTCATATGTCGTCTCTCGACGTTCAAGTTGCTGTTCTCAGGTTGCTCCAGTGGAGTTCATATCGATGGAACAACAGATTCAAACTTCTATTTATGTGGTGGATTGTATCTGGGAGTTGTTTGTCTTGGTAGGGAAAAATGCTGGGGAAAGGAGGAGGTGCCTCCATTGTGCCCTTGATCTGGCAAAGGTAAATCCATCGAACACCTTGGTTTCATGATGACAGAAAAAATTCCAGAGAATATCCTTGGAGACGGCATCTGCAAGGCCATATCGACCGACAATACATGTTCTTGTTCTGCCATCCAGATTACCCATGGATCTTCGCCTAGGGATCCGCGATCTTGACGAGCCTTGGCTTGTAAGGAACAGAACTTTTTCTCTCTGTAAACATTGCCTTAACGTTCATGTGTAGAACGCGGGAGAAGTACCTAATCACATGAACTTGATTCCTTGTCATCCCTGACCAGGTACATTTATCTTCTAGTAAATTAACCGTGACCTTTAGCTGGAACTCGACTCGTTTTAGTTGCTCTAATGTGACAAAACACACTACTGTGATAATTCAAATTCTAATGTAACATTAATGCACATTGAAATCCGACGTGAATGTGGCTGACTCAAATGAAGCAAGTATGTAGGGTGATAGGATCTAAGGTAAAACGAGTATATCAACTCGTACTGGGTCTCTACAGGACTTGAAATTTAGTGTTCAACCATGCCACTTATTCCCGGGCTTTTTATCCGCTGGTGGCCGCTGGGGAATTTGGGATTCGGTTATATTGAAGACTTCAATTGCACGCTGAAATCGACTACATCAATTCGGTTGCTCAGGTCGGAGAAATCTGCTCACCTTCCATGTTGCCATATCAAATTCCAACACTAACTGGTGTTTCTTGAGCCCATCTTCGTAGTCCTTGTCGGAAGGCTGCTCACAGGCAACTGTAATCTTTGTTAGGATTGCATTCGAAAACGTAGGGTGTCTTACAGATTATAGGTTCGCCATCCTGTGTTTCAAATGCGGCTTTTCCGTCTCGAATAAGGAACGACAGGTAGAAAATGTTTTCTACGGACTGGGCAAAGTCGTTTGGATTAACTACGAACTTGAATATGTTGGTGGGTCCTGTTTCGTTTAGAATTGCTTCCAGCTGGGTTCTTGGGTCAAAAAGGTATTTATGAAATAATAAAAGGAACTCGTACTATAGCAACGTTTTTGGTGGTTTCGTTTTGTGAACGTGAAATATCTTCTTCTTTGAGTTCTTGAGGCCTTCGCTCATCCTCTTTGTTTTTCTCAAGTTTTGCTCGCTTGTGGGCTTGTGATCTTTTCTTTTGTTCAATAGACAATGGACCCAGCCTAGTGGAAAATCAGTTGACAAATAAGCACCAGATTTGAGAGAAACTGTACATAAAACCCAGCACCGGGACACGAAGACTTTTGGCCATTGCTTTTCGGCTAATTCTATCCCAGTCCAATGGGGCTACAAAGTCATTGGACTCTTCGGCATCCGAATCTTCGGATAATACGTCTTCTGGGAGCTGATCGTCTTTCAGAAATTTCAGCAGCTTTGATACGAAATCGTCGATATCAAATGCACCGGACCCGGACTTCATTGCCCGGGCTTTTTGTGCGCCCATATTAGTCGCCATTAAAAGTAGATGAGAGTCGAGAGTAGCCTCCTGTGGACCCTTCACTAAGGCATGGTCAAAAATATGCGTGTATTAAAAAAATATGCGTCAACCTTTGCTAAATAGTTTGTCTGCCTTTTGAACCTGTTCAAGCAGCTCCTCCGTCTTAATATCAGTAGGATTTGCTTGGTGTTCTACGGCAATTGTGTTCATTCATAGCTTGAGGAGCAACGCCTGAGCTCCGTACCTTCAATCTTCTTCGCCAATGATCGGTAGTTTTGCCTCACAGCTCGTTTCTCCTCAGGATCCTGATCAGGGTCGAAGACATTGTTGAAATCTGTTTTAATTAAATGAGGCACGATTTATCAGGATTCCATGGGAGGAATTTACCTTGGTTAACGTCCATTTCATCTTCTGACATGGTGTCAAAGTCGTTGTGGCAGATTGGGGTAAAAGTCTAATTGGTTTTGACGCGCCTGACGCGTTGATGGTTGTTTGCCAGACACGGTCACATTATTTGTGTTCCTAAAAGTTCTTCCTTTTTCCGACGTTGTATCATGACTGTTGGGCATGTTCTCGGGGTATATTTTTTATCTCTCCGTTCGCTTTGCTTTTCTAATTATTTCTTTTTCAGTATAGCAAAAGCATACGAGCGAAATGCCATGCGCAAGGTCCTTGTCAAGTGAGTAATGAATCAATGCCGTAAGAAGTGTTTCACTCATCAAGCAATGTAGGGTTCCCCTCTCCCGGGTGGTACTCTTCGCTATGGACAGACTACTTTTGGAGAACTTGGAGAAACCATTGAATGGCGTCATTGGTATTAGCTCTCTATTGTATGAAACCGCTGTCCACCATGCATCTTCAGGGGTTGCGTTACACCACAAATTTTAGGCTCATTGGCAAGGACCCCAGAGGGGGATATTGGTGGTTTTACAAATTTGAAGTGAAGTTGCTAGCCCGCATATATTTTGACTGGGGACATTGACAGAGTTATTCAGACCAACCGATCAGAGCAAAATACGGCTCGCAATATCATTACAGCGCATTGATCCAGCTGATATTCCAGTTAGTGCCAGAGGAAAACCTGTCAGGACTACACCTTCAGTCGCATCCACCTCTCAAAATCATCTTCGGAAGAGAACCATTGCTGAAGCTGGGTTTGAGTCTGTCGCAATCAATCAAAATTCCTCTGCTACTCAAGAACAACAGGAAGAAGAGGTGGTTGAAGAAGAAGTTGCAGATGAACTTTACTGTGGTATGGCGACAAAAGTTGCAGGCGTTCAGTATTACACAGGTACTTCTCTTGTTTTCTACAAATGACCAAGCTGAAAGCTCTGCTAGGCTTGGTTGGACCTGGAGAAGAAGTCCGACTGGTCAGAGAGCCCCATAACCCATATGACAGGTAGTATTTTTTCACCCATGAGTGGTGCCGAAACCAACCTTTTGTTAGAAATGCGATCAGAGTCGACAATATTGGTGGGACGCAAGTTGGTCATATACCTCGAAATATTGCAGCAAAACTGGCTGGCTTACTTGATCGTGGTGCCGTTACGGTGGAAGGCGTCATTAAAGACGGCAATCGTGAGTCTCCGTGTCAAATTCTTCGAGACCAAATTCTTCAACTTTGTGATCGCAGTCTCTGGTTCAAGGCAATCTCTGTCGCTGTACGTATCTTTTTTAAGTTGGTTTGATTTCTCTAGTCTTACACTCTCTCAGAACACTCAAGATATATGGTCCTTCCAACAAACGGAGCGAATTGGAACCCCAATTGATTTGGGCTACGCCGAAGCAGCGTGGATTCAGCGGAGGATCCCGTAATACTGCTTCTGGTCGGATGAATCCACCTGCTATTCCTGGCTTGCCTGATTTATCAATGCCTACTCCCTCCCAATCTCAAATTATTCCGTCTCAGGCCACTGCTCGAACGGAGGCAGCCCGTAAGCAGCAGGAGGCTTTGCAGAAGGCGGCCGAATTGAGGCAAACGCTTAATTCTCTTGAGAAGGTAGATGACGAGGGTCGTCGGGCTTCACTCCTTGATACACTTTGTGCAACAGAGGATGTTCTCTCCATGCCTGTCTATGCCACGCCTCCTGGAATTTCTTCAGGTGAATTGACTGTTGACCTCATGAAACATCAGGCACGCCCATTTTTTCATCTGTTGTGACAACATCTTATATCGCATACGTGAAGCTTCAAGCTTTGGAATGGTGCATCCAACGCGAACATCCAGTTCTCCCGAAACTAGAGAGTGAAAAGCCTGTGCAATTTTGGCAACTCCGAAAGCGAGGGCAGCAGGTAAATTGTCTTGTATTCTCTCCATCCAGCATGCCTTACTCTATTTCGTACAGTCATATTACTACAACAGTATTTCCTTTTCAATTCAAATATGCTTTATCTGACGATAATTCAGTTGCGACAAAAACACCACAAGAAAGTATGCCACCGCTCGGCCGAGGTGCCCTCTGTGCAGACGCAATGGTTTGACATTTTTTTGCTTCTCCAAATTTTGACTGATGTGTAATTTCTGAAGGGTCTGGTACGATTTTTGGTTCTAGCACGATACCAGAATTGAAACATTCACAGGGGAAAACATTAACCATGATTGCCATGATAATTGCCACGAAGAAGGAGGTTGATGCTGGATTTTCTATGGCAACTTTGATAGGCATGAGTTTATATTACACCAAGAAAAGCCTCTTGGCTGACACCAATGCTCACAGTTGTTCCCCTCTCTGTTTTATCTAACTGGGAGAAGCAAATTGCGGATCACTGTGTCCCTGGGAGTGTCTCTAGTTGTGTTTATTACGGCACGAACAGAGCCATGAGCGCGGCAGACCTTCAGAAGTATGATATTGTTATCACAACTTACCAAACTGTTACAGGGGAGTACGAAGAAGGTGGAGGTGGCAAAACTAAAAAGAAAAAATCTGATCGTGCATTATTTGAAGTCGCTTGGAAGGTATTCACCCCGCTCTGCGCCTCAATTCTTCTGTAATTTTTTGTTCTAGAGGATTATACTTGATGAAGGTCATAGTATCCGCAATCCCAAGACCAAGATGGCAAAGAGTGTTGTGGGCCTCCATGCTTCTAGGCGTTGGGTACTGAGCGGCACTCCCATCGTCAGTCCTTATCTTCTTTCTTGATTTGGCATGTCATCAACTTAATCGTAGATCAATTCTCCGAGGGTATGTTGAAGACCTGGTGACATAACGAGATAGTTTATAATGCCCCCTTCAGGATCTCGGTTCCATCCTTACCTTCCTCAAAATTTGTCGACCTTTGGACAACGAGGATTTCTTCAAGCGGTTGCTACTCCGGCCCTTGAAAAATGGAGAGCCATCAGGTGCCGAACTTTTAAAAGTAAATTACACTTTGTTTCAATGCTCGAGCTAATTTTGCTCGCACATGTTAGGCACTCATGAGCCATATTTGCATTCGGCGAACAAAGGAGGTTTGTGTTCCTTATATTGCACAGACACATTCCTTACAGTGTTATAGATGCAAGATAATGAAGGAAATCCTCTGATTGAGTTACCGTCTGTAAGCATACTTTGAGTTGGAAATTTGTTCATGAACTTATTTGACCTAGGTGGAAATGATTAGAGTTCCGGTCGCGTTGACCGATGAAGCAAGGGTCAGTATTTCCCTGGCTAAGAAGTCAAGTCGCATTAAATCTTTGTTTTTAGGCTTTGTATGACGAAGTAGAGCGACTATCTCGCCAAAGGCTTCAGAGATCCATTTCTGAAACGGGCATGACAGCCGCCGTAGGTGCTAAAACTTATTCCCCAGGACGCTATTCATTACTTTTCCAAGGTCCAATCCAGCGCTCTGAGTATGCTTACACGTTTGAGACAGATCGCCCTTCACCCTGGGTTGGTGCCGGAGTCATTTCTCACCGACCTGCGGAACGGGAAAATCAATGACGGTCAAGCATCTCAGTCAGTCGTGCTTACTCCGGCCGAAAGGATAAGGCTTCAGGACGTCCTCGCTCAAGCAATAGAAGATAGTGAAGAATGTCCAATCTGTATGGACCTTCTGAATGACCCTCGAATTTCAAGCTGCGGACATATTTACTGTTTAGCCTGGTAAGCCAAGTGTAAAGGCATCTATGACACCGCCTGAATCTGCTCAGCATTATGGAGGTCTTGTCTCGAGATCCAAAATGCCCAATGGTACGGCTTGTCCTTCCAACAATGGACTATCGAAACCTTATTTATATTGTCTGTAGGATCGTCGCCAGTTGACGCTGAGCGATCTTTTCCAACCCCCTGCCCCATCAGATCTAACCCAACGGCCGTCGCGGATAGACGATGGTCTTGAGGCAAGCTCTGCTGCAAAGATAGAGCAGTTGATCCATCTCCTTAAGTTAACGCCGTCAACCGAAAAGTCTCTTGTGTTCTCTCAATTCACTTCCTTTCTCGACAAGATCGCTGAAAAACTAGAAGAAAATCAGTGAGTTGCTTTCCATTCCCCATCTGCAACAGCTGACAATCATAGAATTCCTTATGTTCGCTTTGATGGTCAGATGTCGGCCAAAAGGAGACAGGAAGCTATTGCTCGTTTCTCTGTTCCATTAGAAGGTATGAGAAGCTCCGAAAAGATCGAGTCCTCTGCGCCGCGAAGACCATCACGCAAGCCGAGGGATGCAAGATTGGTTGGATCCAGCTCTGACGGTGATAGTTGGGACGAAAACGATAGTGACTTTGTAGTGTGTGATGATGCCGAACTTGACTATGGATTAAGTTCAAAAAGAGGAAAAACCAAGGGGAAGGGGAAAGCTGTTCTGGATGAAAATCCTAGAGTAATGCTCTTGTCATTGAAGGCCGTATGTTGAATTGTGGCATTGAAGAAATTTGCTGACAGTTCTATGTAGGGAGCGCTTGGGTTGAATTTGACTGGTAAGCCCATTTTCAAATGGATGCGACCTATGCTTATGGCATTTGTTCAGTGGCGAATAATGTCTACCTGTAAGCCTGTCCGTTTTCATGAAATCTCCTCTCATCACAGGTGGTATTGTAGGATGGATCCGTGAGTGTTAGTCACTTTAATGACCATCAATTCTCATAGAGCCTGCAGATGGTGGCAAGAAGGTATTGAGAGCCAAGCGGTTGACAGAGTCAACCGAATTGGTCAAAAGAAACCTGTCCATGTGTACCAGTTGATCGCAGACGACACTGTCGAATCGAAAGTCCTCGATATTCAGGAGAAGAAGAAGACGCTCATCAAACAGGTTTACATCTATTTTCCGCTATGTGATCAAGTGACGCTTATATTGTCGAAGGCGTTTTCAGGTATCAAGGGTAAGGAAACCCAACGCCAACAACGAGAGGCTAGACTGCAAGGTGGGAGCGATCAGGCCCAGACAATTTTGGAGTCATAACCATTTTTTCAACAGATCTCATCGAACTGTTTGGTGTCAGAAGACAAACAACTCAAACGAGCGGCTAAGGTTAAATCTTTGCAATTCTTTTTTCTGCTTCCTTTTCTTTTCTGCTTCCTGCCTGTAGCTTGCTTCACAAGTCCTGACATATACTACATACAATTTGCAATCTCGTTTCGCTTGTCCGACGCCGAGTGCAACTCGCTTTAAGATTTCGGCGACCAATTGACATTGAAATATCAAATCTGACGAAATGAGTACAAGTACTGGAACTGAATTCTACAACGCGATGTCGCCTGCCAAAAACCCTTATCAGTCTGGTATCTGGCGCAAATCTGAAAACTTAGAAGTGGATCGGATAATACTGAGTTGCAGAGGTTTAGAATTTGAACATGATCATCTAAGGTGTGAACTTGAAGAACGGGTTAGCAAAATTTTGACTACATTCCAGAAAGAAACTCACAGCCGTCAGATACGATTCTGCCACAATACGGGCTCGCGCGTTAAGACTCAGCTTCATCTCACTGATTTCTTTGTCTACTTCTTCCATGAACCTACAAGAATGATCAGCACAATTCTCGGACAGACTTGCAAGGTACACACTGGATGATAAAGTCGACAATCTTATGTTTCAACATGGTCTCTGTGTGCGTGTTGGTTATTAAGAAAGATATGTCATAGCCCTATCGACGCATGAGGAGAGGATCAATTCTGAAAGCTACCGTACGCACTGATACAGGTTTTCGCCTGAGAACTATGAAGCTTTCTGCCCGCTGCATCATGAACCGCGTAAATTTGTTACATAGAATGCGTTCAATCTCATCGGCTTGTTTGATCTTAATGCTCAATCGTATCGAGTTGATAGAAGGTTCGATCAGAACTCTCTCATTTTCATTTCGAGAGATAATCAGAGGGTTTAGAAGAACTTCCTTGGACGTCCTGGAGGATGTTAATTAAGTAAAAAAAACAAAGTTCCAGACATACGCGCATTCGACTTCTGGCTTATTATGCCGTTCAACAACCTAGTAACACGTCTTTGATCTGCTCCAAAGTAATCAATATGGACGTACCTGAGAGGCGAAGTTCTCTAGTGTGAGAGCCGCTGTTAAGGTTGCCCTTACAGCTGCAAGATAAGGTCTCAGTACGTTTGACTATATTGCATCAAAACATGTCATTTTCCAGGTGGATGAGATTGAGCCTACCATGAGAATCGGATTTCGTCAGTGCACAAGTTAGCAAATATCAATCAATAATAAATGGCAATTCAAGCGGAGTCTCGGCAATGTCCAGACAGATGTTCGAAAACTTTTCATTTTCGCTCACTGTACAGTGAAGACTGTACGCGTTTTCATATAAAATGTCAAATGTTTTAGGCATATGGTACGTTTCTACACGTAAATATCCAACCAACTTTGTTTTAAAAGCGCCGCTAGGAATCTAGTTCTCAAGGGTGGCCAGGAAGACATTTTTCGTACTCCTGCCGTTGTACAAATCACAAATGTTTCCTATGGTGAAGAGATCGCGGATGAGAAAAGTAGGAGTATAGTGAAGCTTACATTCACGGCTTTGGCTCCCGATGATGACGAAGACGACGAAGAGCTTAGTGTTTCAGATATTACGACAGTATTGTGTGCCTTGGCGCCTGGAAAGGTATTTCTTTTACCTTTTGAAGACCTTGTTCCTCACATTATTCCTAGGTCGAACATGCCGCACTTAACATCACACTCTGTAGCGATGAAAGCTATAAGCTCCAAAACACTGGAAAGAAGTGCGGATTTGTGGCTTTCATATATTTGACTTCTGACCCCTTACTAGCACGGTGTACCTGACGGGTCATTATCTGGGTCAGTTATTCGAATGACTGCGTCGTTCCTGCTCTCATTCCCATTTAGATTCTGGAGTCCTCGATAGTGATTCCGAACCTGACACGGATGAGGATGCCTACCACCTGGATGAAGTCAGCTCTGATGTCGAGATGCATCCCGATGATCTCGATGGTCTCAAAAGCGACGGCGAGTAAGTAAAATTTACAGGCCGAGTTTTCATTGTTGACGCAAGTGAACTAGCCGTTTCGAAGAAGTAGAGGAAATTGCTAAGCTGATGAAGCGCCCCCGCGAATCTGACGTCGCTGCTGATGGTAAGGCCGAAAACGTTGAGAAAAAAAAGAAATTGAAAGCAGAAGATGGCAAAGCGGTTCCTGTCGAAGTGACCTCTGTAGGAGAGAAAACTGAAAAAGAGAAGAAGAAGAAGAAGAAGGAAAAGAAGGAAAAGAAGGAACAGACGGAAAAGACGGATGATGGCTCAAATCAGAAAATTCTCACCAAAACTGTTACTGGTGGCGTTGTCGTCGAGGATCATAAAATCGGGCAGGGAGCCATGGCCAAAAAGGGAGATACTGTCAGGATGAGGTACATCGGCAAGCTATCTAATGGAAAGGAGTTCGATAAGAATGTTAGCGGCAAACCAGTAAGTTCGTGTTTATTTCTTTACATTGCCTAAACTAACATACCGTAGTTTACTTTCCACCTTGGTAAAGGGGAGGTCATCAAAGGTTGGGATGAGGGCATTGTTGGCATGCAGGTTGACGGCGAGCGAAAGTTGATAATTCCTGCTTCTATGGCTTATGGCAAGGAGGAAAAACCTGGCATTCCTCGCAACTCAGAATTGATTTTTGGTTCGTATCTTGTTTTCTCAGTGAGCGGAAACTGAATAATCATTCTAGAGGTGAAGCTCTTGGGAATCAAGACCAAGTCTTGATAATTTTTTTTCACAAGGCAGCGTCCGATCTTTCCTGAATTAGTTGATAGATATAAACTGACCCTTGTTATCGTAAAAAGTTTGTCCCGCAATTGTCTCAGTTGTATCTAGCAAAATATCACTGTTGTTCGTGGTCATTTACGCTCGCGAGCCCTTGCAAGAGCGTTGGACGGGTTCCACCAGCCGCCTTTCTGAAAGCTGCAGGTCCAGAATATGAAGCTTTTTTTTTCGCAAGTTGTCAGAGTTCTGTTCAGGAACGAAAAATGTCGAGGAAATCGCAGTTCAATAGCAAAGAACGGCGGGGATAGGAACCAAGATACTGATTTTAAATAGGGTGACAGGGATGTTCAGGACAAGTTTCTTGTCCAATAGGATGAATGTAGTGGATTCTGCCAGTGGCACTGTAGCACGCATGCAATACCACTCGTTTGAGAGAAACTGGCTTGGAGAGTCCTATGAAATTGAGATGAGAACCTCTGCTCCTCCGCATATTCAGTTCAATTCTCATCACCGACAGTAACTTCACATTGGACGAAAGCAAATTAAAAATTTTATACCCATCGCCCTGGTATAACGGGAAGGGACGCTGTCAGTCCGCCATCAACTGCGATGTTCTGTCCATTGATATAACTCGCCTCATCTCCAGAGTCATGTTAGAAACATTCAAAGTAAACCTGGAGTTCTTACCAGATGCCAAGAAAGCAGCTACATTTGCAATTTCTGTAGAAAAATATGTATTACCATCAATAAAGTGAGAAATGTAAACTACATACCTTCAGCAACAGCATATCGACCTAAAGCATTTAACTGTCCGATTTTGTTTGCAGAACCCCTGCGACGCGCATATTCAAATGTTTCCTCCGTCATACCTGTTTCAACTAGTCCCGGACAAATGGAATTAACACGAATATCTGTTTGCTGAAGTTGATATGCTGAAGTATTGGCAATAGAATTGACCCTGAAGAAGGTAATCATGACGGTAACAGACAAGTCAGCTTTCAATAACTTACGCAGCTTTGCTGGCGCTGTCTAAGTGGGTTGTTAAGTATTTGCCGCCACTGTGTCAAAGGAGCTCACAATCAACGGGACCACCACCCGATCTCACTCCAGCAACTTGTTGTAGAAATCAAGGTGAGAAACAGAAGTAAAGGAAGTATACACACCTGAGGCCGTCAGGATGATGCTCCCGCCACTGAAGTGCTTTCCTTTCAATGTATTTGTCTTCAGCATAGCGATGGAGGCATGCTTAACAGCAAGGAAACATCTAAACTGGTTTTTGGTGAACTGCGGGTTTAAGACGGGAATAGACGAACGAAAGACTGTTGACGCGGAAAATGTTCATAAATTGCTCCGACGTGATTTCCGGAAGTGGGGCAACACTAACAATACCAGCCTGGCTTCGTCGGTGAGCTCAGTACTGCCAAAGGGCCAGATCTTTACATTGGCGAAAAAGACATCAAGCCTCCCTTCCTCCTGTATGGCCTCTTCACATACAGTTTTAATGGCAGTTTCGTTGGCAGCATCGGCTTGAATTACTGTTACCTGAAAAAATTGTGACGGACTTTCGAGGTTCAAGGCTTATCACGGGTTGGTTAATATATACCTTTACATCGGGATATTTCATTTGAATGGTCGATTTCAGCTCAGGGAGGTTCTTCCCATCGAAGTCAATCAAATAGATGTGCTTTGCCCCTGCGTTGAACACAGGTTATCTCTGACGGGCCAGAGAGTTCAGTAACCCACCTTCGTGTGCAAAGCGAAATGCGGCAGCCCGACTATGCAAGCAGATTAGAAACGACGAAGCTCATGATGTCAATTCTCTCACCCGATGCCCTTCATAGAGCCAACGCCAGTGATAATGCATACCTTATCCTTTAGTTTAAAGGAACGAACGGAGCTTTCCAACTGGACTTGAATTTGCTTTATCCTTGCCGTTGTCGTGGCAAAATGCTCCTCAGGAGATTTAGTCTTTTTCAGCTTTTCGTAGACACTAGGGTTCGGCATAGGAGCAGTAAGAATGCCTTTGAGGAAAGGGTGGTGGTTCGCGGAAACATCGCGAGTCCCATCATGATCAAGCTTTTTATAACCACACAAAGGCCTCATTCTTGACCCACACTATCACAATTTTTTCCTTCCTTTTAATAAAACGCATCCTTTCGATAACCAAGGTGTCTGCAGGGTGGAGGCCTTCGGAATGATTCCAATCGCGAGCACCTCTGCGGACCCTGGACCCTCCTTCGACTACACGGAAGGAGCGTCAGCAAGTGACATAGGTGAAGTGATCGATAGCAACAGGGTCCAACGACAGGGCTCTCATTACAGTTCTTATTATGACGGAGAAGGGGATGCTGCCATGTTTTCTGGACCTGGACACACCGTCAATCCAAGCAGTGTTTCGAGAATGACATATATGGAATTGGGCAGGAGGAGTCTCGATGCAAGGCCTTCGCGTGTGTCACGCCGAGATAGCTGGGAGAGCCGAATAACACGACACAGTGTTGACGGGTATACAAGACGAGATGGCACCGAAGACACACAATCCCTGCTCTCCGATGACATGGATCAGAGAAAGCGGAGGTCTCCTTCGCCTCCACCGCGTTCTATGTTTGAAAACTTGGCTCATATCTTTGGCCGACAATCTTCAGAGGTTTCTCGTGATCGAAGAGCCCCTTCTGTCTCTGAAAGATCGTCGACTAGCCGATTTTCTCGAAGGACCGAACTTTCTGACGGAATAGAGACAGAGGAAGAACGATGGGGATATTCTTCTGGAGAGGAGGACTCTGATAACGAGTCGATCCACTCACATGAATCCAATAACGACAAGGTTTCGATTACACAAAGCATGAACTATGATTCTGAGCCTCCAAGTCCTCTCCAGGCTAGCCAAACCTTACCCCTTCTTGGATTCGACTCTGTATTCGATGGAGAAGCACGTATAGACATGGACACGACTTTCACTCTTGATCCTCCTCCGCCTGGTCCGCCTAGCCGACAAACAATGTATATCTCAGACGAGGACAGTACAATTCGCTTCATTGGCTACGAGACTATTCCATGGCGTGTATGGGTTTGGAGGATTTCCTGCGTTGTCACATTTGGTATTGTTGGATTCCTGGGACGGTGGTTTCCTTATATCTGGCTTCGCTGGGTGGCAAGAGAAAAGGCATTTATTGATGCAATTAATGGTTTCGTGATAGTTGAGGTGAGTCTAATGAGGTCGTATCGAACCATCACTCTGATTCTACCCTCAGTCATCACACAGAGCGGTTACACTACTCCCCATGCAAATTATCAAATACGTATATCCCGTGACAACTGTGTTCCCGGAAACAATCATAACTGAGTCGATGTCGGTGATCCCTTGCAACGGCACGTACAGCGTCAAGAGCGGCCTTCTAGATAACCTTCGGGTCGTAGACTACAGATACAATCGGTTCGCTCTTGATCCCCGAACAGGACTTTTTACAATGGTTAGGCACGTAAACAGCCTCCTCCTTCCATTATGATGCAATAATTTCTTCCAGAGAATGGACAGACTCCCAGTGGACTTCTGTGAACGCGGTTCAAATTGGGGTTGATGATTCCACGCAACAACAACGATTAACGCTCTTCAACAAAAACGAGATCGACATTGAGGGGAAATCGACTGTATCCCTTCTTGTAGAAGAGGTAGCCTGAAATCTACTACATCACGTTTTCTTTCTGAAATACACTCGTCTCATAGATCATTCATCCTTTCTACGTGTTTCAAATCGCCAGCTTCATTCTGTGGGCTCTGGACGATTACTATTATTACGCATTCTGCATTGCTCTCATCTCCATCATCAGTATTGCCACTACTCTTATCGAGACTAAGAAGGTACGGTCTTTTTCCAATGGGGAAACACCACTGACTTTATGTCGCAGACCATTGGTCGTATGAGAGAGATGTCGCGATTTTCCTGTCTCGTTGTCGTCTTGCGCAGCGAGTCCTGTAATGCTTTATGTTGCACCCTCTTGATATCTCACTCATGATGGGTTATTTAGGGACAACATGCGACTCAACGGATCTGGTTCCAGGGGACATTATCGATTTATCCACTTCTCAACTCTCTATAGTCCCAGCTGACATATTCCTTCTTTGTGGAGATGCCATCATCAATGAAAGCATGTTGACTGGTGAAAGTGTCCCTGTCAGCAAAGCTGCAGCAAAAGACGAAGATATTCTCAAGTGGAAAGATGAAAAGTTGGAAAATCCGAAGGCATTCCTTTATGGAGGAACGAGGGTGGTCCGGATCCGTGGTATAATGACTAGCGTAGGGCAAGAACGGCCCTCACTAGGCCTTGTTGCTCGGACGGGTAGGGTTAAATTTCCAGGGTTTTTGCGTTGCTTAACCTGTTCTTCCAGGTTTCAACACGACGAAAGGCGCACTCGTTCGCTCCATACTGTTTCCAAAACCAATCGGATTCAAGTTTTACCGCGATTCAGTTAGGTTCATTGGTGTCCTCGCTGGTATCGCAATTCTGGGGTTCGGTTTCAGTGCTGTTGAGTTTGTGAGGATGGGGGTAGGTCATAAGCGACCATCGGATGACAAACTCTAATTTAACCATTTATTCAGCTCCCATGGCAGACCATACTTGTCCGAGCTCTGGATCTCGTGACGGTGGTTGTTCCTCCAGGCTTACCAGCTGCACTCTCGATTGGCACGAGTTTTGCCCTCAGCAGATTGCGCAGCCATAATATCTTCTGCATCTCACCTAGTCGAGTCAACGTAGCAGGCAAGATCAACGTATGCTGTTTCGATAAAACCGGGACACTCACAGAAGACGGGTTGGACATCCTTGGAGCTCGTAGTTTAGAACGAAACGTTCACAGATTTGGAGAGCTACTAGATGACGTTCATGACCTCCCCTTGACCAGGGAGAAGGCAACCTTTCTTCATGCTCTTGCCACTTGCCATTCTCTGAAGAAAGTGGATGGAGAAATTATCGGAGATCCTTTGGACGTGAAGATGTTTGGATTCACAAAGTGGACACTTGAAGAAGGGCGGATAGGTACCGGCAGTATCAAGGCAAAGGGAACCGTTATTGAGCAGACAGCACTGGTGCAGACGGTGGTGAGACCACAAGGAAGTGCACAATTCCGTGTGGAAGACGCCTTGAAGGGTGCATCGAAGGTAACGAATTCGTCTGTCTGTCTGACAAAGTTTGCGTCTGACAACAATGGATCAGCATGCTCACTTCCTAGAATTAGGAGTAATTCGCACATTTGATTTTGTCTCATCGCTGCGTAGGATGAGTGTCATTGTCAAGAGGCTCAGAAGCAGCAGTATGGAAGTCTACGTGAAAGGAGCGCCAGAAGTTATGGTCGAGATATGCGATAAATCATCTCGTAAGTGGCCTCTTTGATTTTATTTTCCTAATAACTGTATAAAACCAGTTCCCGATGACTATGACGATCTCTTGAACTACTATACTAAGCGAGGATACCGCGTCATAGCCATTGCCGGAAAGAGCATCGAAGGCTTATCTTGGCTGAAGGCACAACGGATGAAGAGGTCAGATCAATTTGGATAATGATGAATAACCAGTTTATGTATTTTCTTCAGAGATCAAGCGGAGTCGGCTCTTAAGTTTTTGGGCCTCGTCATTTTCGAAAATCGATTGAAGCCTGGCACGACACCAGCCATTCAAAGTCTGAGATCTGCTCATCTTGCTTGCAGGATGATTACTGGCGACAACGCTCTCACGGCTGTGAGCGTCGCACGAGAATGCAGCCTCCTTAATCAGGCGGCTCATGTCTTCTCACCCTCCTTTGCAAGAGGTATGTCGATCACGGTCACACGTTTTCTGGATACTTAAATTTTTGTTTGTCGACAGGAAACTCGGAGAGTCCGACGGCAAAACTGGCATGGTCATGCTTGGACGACCCCTCCTGGAAACTTGATTCATACAGTCTTAAGCCTCTTCCTGCTCCACCTCATCATGCTGTAGAAGGTACTGGGATCAACTATCAAGACTTTTCTCTCGTCGTTACAGGCGATGTATTCCGTTGGATGATCAACTATGCACCGCTTGAAACTCTACAACGCATGCTCGTAAAGACCCAAGTTTTTGCTCGAATGTCACCAGACGAGAAGAATGAAGTAGTTGAGCGACTCCAGGCACTAGGGTATACTGTCCTGATGTGTGGTGATGGAGCAAACGATTGTGCTGCATTGAAGGCAGCTGATATTGGCATATCGTTATCCGAGGCCGAGGCTAGCGTGGCAGCACCTTTTACTGCAGGCACACCCGACATTAGTTGTGTAATCGAACTCATCAAGGAGGGACGTGCGGCTCTTGTTACAAGTTTCAGTTGCTTCAAATACATGTAAGTGACATGCCAAAAGTTTGGAGGGCTTAACTGAAGTACAGTTAGAGCGTTGTATTCCATGATTCAATTTACGACCGTGACTCTGCTATACTCCTTTGCCTCGTCTTTGGGAGACCTACAGGTATGTTCAAAATCGTTTAATGTTGTTCGTAATGACATTGCTTCGCCAGTTCCTCTATATCGACCTTTTCATCATTCCTCCGATTGCCATAGCGAGTGAGTCTGTGTGTTGCCTGAAAGAGTCACTCAACAATTCGTTTCTGCAGTGGGGAGGACACTTCCCTTTCCTCGAATTTACCTCAAGCGACCAACGGCAAGTCTAATGTCAAAAAAGGTGTTGGCTAGTATCATCGGTCAGATCGCAATTACAAGTGCGATCCAGTGGTGGGCATTTTTTTGGGTTCGGGGGCGAGACTGGTGAGTGCAAGCTTGGATAATGTTTCATAATTTTAATTTATCGTTCCTTAGGTACCTGCCTCTACGACATACACTCACGAAGGGAACCAAACTGCAGTCTAAAAATTATGAGAACACAGTTCTCTTCTCGATTTCCTGCTTCCAGTATATCCTTGTTGCAGCAGTTTTCAATATAGGACCCCCCTACAGAAAACCAATGCGGACTAATGGCAGGTTGACACTCGTTGTGAATCCTTGACTTGCTGACATTCCTGAAGGGTGGCTCATGTTCTCGATGAGCCTGCTCACGGCACTCAGTATATTGTTACTTTTGGCGCCTCCCGAGATGGCGATGAAAGCATTGGAGCTGATGTGGATGCCCTTAAGTGGTCGGTACACACTGTTGCTCGTTGCGGCAATCAACGCTGGTCTGTCACTGGCGTTCGAGGAGTGGGGAACACAGGGAGTTGGATTTGTGATTGGGTGGGTGATGGGATGGCTGCAACAGCGACGGTGGAGGACGGGTCAGAAAGCAGCATACAAACTAGTAGAGGGGGGTATGCGGTAGCGGAGATTAAATATATTATGTGATGGCAACGAGTACAGTGACTCTGCTCAACCTCTTGTTCATCGTCTTGGGGATTCGTCCAACCTTCCTTTCCTTTGACTTCACCGCCTGGAGCACCGCAGGCACCGCAGGCACCGGTTCCGCCGCCTTTCTCTCTTGCCATGTTTTCGTTTAACTCGGTCGCTTTGCTCTCCTTTCTCCTACACTCCCTTCTGCTCTGCCTTCCTGTTTGTGCCTTGCCACACCATCTACGCCAAGCCGGTGACCCAACCCGGACGGCTTCTAAAGTCAGCACTGCTGTCTCGTAAGTCGTGTTCGTGACGAGATGTAGTGTTAACGCTTATTTCACCATCTCAGTCCAGACGGTACTATCATCACGTCCTGTCAATATGTTTTTACACCCGTAAAAAATGACAAAGGAGAAGATCGTGTTCGTGAGGTTATAACTTGTGTTCTCATATTGAATGGCTCGTCCAGTATCGAAAGTTTACCGACGACTTCGAGTACGTTTTCGGTCCAACCTGTTTTGACAACCTCCGTCTCATTGTATTTCAGGCTCAATTTCCACGACCACCGCAACTTTGCCTCCTACCATAAGCACTAGCTCTTCGGTAAGTGCCACCCCATGTTCTGCGTCTTAGACTCAATTTGCTGGCTATTGCAGTCGTCCCCGACACCGACACCGACACCTTCCCCACCTGACGCTGTTGTAAGTCCTTATTTTTCACGCATTCAGCCGGTTGGCCAATCTATTCTAGGGAGGATCGTTTTCATCCACCACCGAAAGCATCCCTACAACGAGCACGATCCCCCCTCCTGGTACTACCTCTACTCCTCCCGAAAGAATCCCTGATACTCCGACTACCTCTACTCCTCCCGAAGGAATCCCTACAAGCACTACTCCACCCCCTGGTACTCTAACGTCCTCTACTCCTGAAGGGGTGTCGGGTATTGCCGCTGCTGCGGAATCTGCAATGCCTGGCAAAAAATTGGCCGTCCTACCAATAGGTCTTGGCGTTTTCGCAGGGATCTCTGTCATTGCTCTTATTGTCGTTGGAATTGTAACTTACGAACGCACTAAATACCGCAAGGTGTGTTGCTTTTTGCCAGTGTTCATCTTATCTCTGACTTGCCATCCCAGGTGTTCCGGAAACACAAGCTTGCGGAAGAAGGTGCCCAAATGGGCTATGGAGGAATGGTATACTAACATGGACCAGTTTCAATTGGCCATCAGGCTTATGGCAAATTCTTTGACGGGGACCTATTGTGATTTTTCTTTTTCTTTCCCGCTTCATCAGCGGGATTTGCTTCCTTTTTTTCGCCATTCTGTGGCTTTATTGTTTCCTTTTTTCTGTTCCGGGTACAGAATTTCCCTCAATTGAACCAACACTAGGTTTTGCAGAAGCTCACTGTGGCCACTGGTGCCATGTATATTTAGAAATACCCTATGAAATTTGCTTATTGTCTTGCCGTTGCTCGTACACTCATGTCTCGTACCATTAGCTCGTTGAAAGCCATTGACACATTAAACATCACATTTTTGGTGGATAACAATATTGAATGGTGACTCTTCTAAACATCATGCTCTTGTGCTAACCCGAAAGAAGCTTGGTAGGATGACCAAACTCCCTCCTGGTTTCACACACGAATTGCAACAGCACGTACACCAGCCTGGACACGGTTTCTATGACGAACTGAAGGGCGTGCCAGTTCTTGACTTTGACAAATTCTGTTGTGGCAAGTGGCATGTCTTTGGTTGGCAAATGGCCTAATATTCGGAGAGCTTAATAGGCGCCCATGGCTTTGCAGCCCTCATCGTGAGCCCTATTCAAATGCAGAGCGTTCTCGTGATAATGGTATGACTACTAGGAAACCCAAGTCGAAGGAGAGAATGAGTGCTATCTTACATTGTTTGACACAGGACCAGACTCGCAGTCCTTAGTGCGCAATATTAAAGCCATGCAGGTTCCTATCGAGCGAATTGAGCGCGTCATAATTTCTCACTGGCACAGCGACCACACCGGTGGTCTACTCTCCTTTCTCTCCTTGCGCAATAGCGTCGTAGAGAATTCCAACCAAACCGCTCTTGCTTGCACAATCGATGTCCATCCAGATAGGCCGATCGCAAGGGGTATCGCTCCTGGTCCTAAGTATGACAAGGTGTTATGCGCTTTACCACCCGATCCTACGTTCGAGGCAATTGAAGGGTTGAAAGGAATTGTGGACGCACAAAGGTACGGCCATACGGTTGCTGGTGGCTCTGTTTGGGTGAGTGGTGAGATTCCGAGGGATACGGAATTCGAAACGGGTGTTCATGGAGGGATGAGATGGGTTGAAGAGGTGGAAGGTGGGAAATGGGTCAGCGACTCGGTGAGTTTCCTCTGCGGTTTTTTTAGGTGACACCTTCTTAAAGTAATGTAGTGGATAATGGACGAGAGATATGCAGCGATTGACATCGCAGGCAAGGGTTTGGTGATCTTCAGTGCGCAAGTATCAAGTTCGATATCCCAGTTCAAAACCCATCCAACCAATATTTAGCTGTTCGCATGCTGGGATTGTGAATGTTGTCAAGGATGTACTCAGGACATTTTCACGTCCAATCTACATGGTGTGTTCCCCTTACTGTTAGTGTCTATGAATATCATATAATACATCTTAGATCATCGGTGGCCTCCATCTTGCTGGTCCTGAGTACGGCCCAAGAATACCGATGACGGTAGAATTTCTTTCGGAAACACTTAGGCCTGCGCCAACATATATTCTACCCATGCACTGTTCGGGATTCGAGGCTAAATTGGCGCTGGAAAATGCCTTAGGAAATGGATGTGTGCCAGCGGGTGTAGGTCATAGGATTCATTTGGAAAGTGATAGAGAAATCGACAACCGGCTACTCCCAGCTACGTATGAATGAATATACACAATTCTCAAGTCCACTGAGCTTGTTATGAGTGTTCGGGACTGAAGACTTGGCTCGGCTGAAAATAATAACACGTGACTTCAATTGATGCACAATATGGTTCCTTTCTCGTATACTAGCAACGCGTTCTCAATATCCACTATATACTGGCATTGACATGAACTCACTTTATACTTCTGGGGTACGACAAACAAATTCTTTGCAAGCAGACCTAGAGCGCCTGCGGAATGGCGATAGCTCCCCAGCACTTTTGGGTGCGTAGGTTCTACTCACCTTCTATTATTTCCTGATTCTTCTCGCTCAGGCCAAATTTCCGCATCATTGGCTGCCATGCAAAGGACAATAGATGATTATGATTCCATGGCAAAACGAGAAATGATCAAGGTTAAACAGGAGAAGGCACGCCTGTAAGTCAAATCCCTGGTGCTCCAAAACCTTTCAATTACTTTTTCGTGTATGTTTAGACGAGTGCAAAAGTTTCGTGTTGACTATACCGAACTACGGGGCCATTTCGAGAAGCTAAGAGGCGAGGCCGCTGCAACAGTGAGTAAACTTTGGGTATAGAAATCCCGAACGACTTATGCTAGAGAAGGCGGCAGAAAACATTCGTGCAGAACTCATGTCCGGAGCCTCCACATTACCAATGTCACCCTCCGACGCCCGCCGCCGTCTGCAGCCCACAAACTCAACCTCCACGTTACATCCCGGTCTCCGACCGCAGGGAGAAACCATCTCAGAATCGCCATTCCGTTCAGCAGGTGAACAAGGAGGCCTAGGCAGCAGGGAATCATACGCTTTGGACGAACATACGTTTATTCAGAATGCAGAAACCCGGCTGGATGATTTTATTGCGCAGGGGAGAGAGGTGTTGGATAACCTGGTTGATCAAAGAAATATTCTGAAAGGAACACAGCGGAGGCTTCTAGACACTGCGAATAAACTCGGCCTGAGTAGGGATGTGATTAGTTGGATTGAAAAGCGAAGGTTTGTTTTACCCATGTAACCAAGTATTTCGCTGACGCCTGTTTTCTTACAGCACGCAGGACACATACATCTTCATTGCTGGTGCTATCTTCACCTTTTTCTGTTTCTTTCTAATATGGCATTACCTTGGATAGTTTCAGTTAAGTAGTATATTGTCTCAGTAATTCTTTTTGATTATACCACTACATTGGGAAGTAACATTAGGCTGCAGATGGTCGAGATACATTTGTATTCGACTTCAACTACTTGTTGACTCGCGGCCAGAGATCAATATGTGCTTGCTTGCAAATAGAAATGTTCACAGCCATAATTCAATGCAGACTCCGGACACGTTGGGCTGTCAGAACATAGGTGAGATAAATTTGTGGGGGGATTGAACTGAAAAATCAGCTCACCTGAACAACGCCATGCTAGAAAATACAACAAGTATAGGCACTTGACGAACCTAATGCCCTCTCAAACTCGCATGAGCGAATACGGTGCAATTCCAACCGACAAAATCACATTTACCGGACGTGACCGATGAGGCGACTAGGTACAGATTTTGTCAACGTTTTCTTCTAACCCCCGACTTTCTTGAGGCCTTTCCTCCTGCCCGCTCTGCCTTTTCTAACTTTCTGGAGCGCTGTTTGGCCCGCTCTTCTTTGCGGGCATGCTTGGTACCGTAAGGTACTTTTGCACTTTTTGATTTGGGTTTGGGATGTGAAGACTTGGATCGTTGAGGTGCAGTTTTGGGGTAGAGTTCCGCGCAGAGTTCCGGGTGGGATGGACCTTGGACCAAGATATCTGGATCAAAATCTTCGACAACGGTAACGGTGGCCAAAATTTCTTCATTTTCATATTCTTCGTCTCGCCTGGCTTCATCAGACTTTGACGGAGCACCGATGCCATGCCACTCATCATCACTGTCATCTGGGATGATGGTGTTACTGCAGGCTGGTGATTGAGTGTATTGGAAATTACCTGAGATAGCACCGAAAGCCTTTTCTAGCTGCAAAACATTTTCAGCCATCTGTTCACGCAATTCATGCCTCCGCTAGAACAGTGTCACTAATCGGTATAAAATGTATGATGGCAACCCACTTGTCGACGAGTTTCGAGCCTTTCAGCTTTCTCCTTCTCTTTTGCCTTTGCACGGGCAGCCTCCGTCCTGGCAACTTTACGTTTGTGGAACCCAGTCAGATATTCCCTGCACCAAGCAAAATGTCAAAACTTTCGCAATGGGTCAAATTGAAAACAAGTAACCTGCGGTCATCTTCGTCAAATATAACCTGCTTGACTTGGTTCTGCAGTGCTCGTTTTTTAGACTGAACAGCTCTATGGGAGGTGGTCAGTCGATAGAGGTTAGTAGACTGTGACATGAGAGATCAAGGTCAAGTTGGTCAATCTATTTTTGTTTGAACCTGAAGGTGCCTCATGATCAAAAGTATAACCAAATTAATAGTACTCGAAAACATCACTAAAACAAATACGAATAAAAAGCAGAATTGGAAACAAATTGAAGTGATACTAGTGACAATGCAACTATGGTCCGTTATTAATTCGTTCAAAACAAAGTTCATTCAAGGTTCTGTGGCATCAGATGCATCATCCCAGCCAGCATTAACGAGTGTGGTTTTCGTTTCCGAGCTGCCAGAGAAGAATCGTGTGCCTTTAGCGATGAAAGGTCTACGAACAGCAGACGGAGATAGAACTGGATATGTCGGTCGGTAATGGGATGACCGGAGGGGTTCCTCGGATGTGTAATCTTCTGGTGGAGGAGGGCGATGACTGTCAGTTTCCAGCATGGGCTGAAGGTGCACAGTGAGTAGGTGCAGGTGGTTCAATTCCTAACACATACCTCAGCTTCCGAAATGTATAGCTCATCAAGCGACAACCTCCTAGACAATTTGTTGTTTGGAGTTGTTACTGTCTGCCCAAAGGCGTTCCAACGATTTTTTGCATAAACATGAGGGGAAGGGTTAAGGCACGACAAGGATGCTCTTGCCCTTGGATGCGAAAAGCTGTTTATCTCAGCTTCACCTGGATCCACGATGTCGACTCCAGAGGAAAGGTTATCTTCGGGGGTTATGGGATTGGTGTCGTCTTCTGATGAGACAGACGAGTCGTCTGGAACCCCCCTGTTGGACCAGGCCCTGAGGGCAAACTGCTGGGGATTTGGCCTGGAAAAAAGCCTGCCTGCATGGAATCCTGAGGCCCTGCGAACTTTCTGAATCATTGGTAGGTCCCCCTCATCCTCCTTGTCCGCATTGGCTGACTTCTTCCTGGGTGATTCTTCCAGATCTTCCATCTCCTCATTTCTCCGCTTTGGGGAGGGCGTTGAAAAAGGGGTAGTCTTATTCTGCACAAGGACGCTGGCAATCTTGAATTTTTTGGCAAAACGACCATTATTGGCCCTCGGTTGGGTTTGAGGAAACTTTTCTGCAACGCCTACCGGGTCATCTTGCTTGACCTTTCCAGGAGATGCCTTCTGAGGAGTGAGTGAAATCGCCCTACGTTTATCCGCTCTACCATAGGTAATTATCACTTTCGCCTTGTGCAAAATCACCTTCGCCTCTGGATGATCCACCCTTGGTTTCTTGGCATTCCTCTCGGGTTCCGGTTCCGAAAGGCGTTTTTTCGACTTCTGATTGGAGGCCGTTGACGCAGCAGCAATCTGACGATCGATCACGGACAAGTTTTCCTTGGTCACATTCTTCGTGTTAACGTCCGCAGGAGTTGATTCTTGGGGAGTCGCTGGCGGCCCAGATGGAATGCGGCGCGGCCATGACACTTCATAGATCGCAAAGTGGCGTAGACAACTGTTGAGTCATTCAACGTCACCATCAAATTCATATAAAGGGAGCCAGGAACATACCGTGGACACTCCCGTTTGCGCTTTCCAGTTTCTAAACCCCAAACGACCTTGGAAGCTATGGATATCAAAGGCAACACGTTCGAACACGTCACACAAGTCGGCAAGGGTTTCCCATCCACACCTCTGGGCACCTCGGCGATCTCTGGGTTCTCCTTCAGTGTGTCTGGTCGTGTTCGAGCTGCCTGTGCGTCACCGCCCTCATTCTTGCCCGTATCCGTTCTAGGGCCTTGGGACTGTTTCACAACCGAACTTCTGACACTTGGTACAGGCGATGCCTTCGCCTTTCCTTTGGACTTTTCCAAAAATCGCAAAAATGGCACCGTACGAGTAGCTCTGCTCGGAGTGTCAATGCTCCCACTGCGAGACGACTCCTTGAGAGGAGTCGAGCTATTGCTCCCTGATGTTTCTCGTGCCTTTTGAGAACGAGTAGAAATGATCGAACGGAAAGGTGTTGAATGATCGTCCTTCGCGGATGGTCCACTGGGGGATGGCCCACTGGGGGATGGCGTCAGTTCGGTCAAAGAAGAAGGGCTGCGGAATGAAACTGGAGTTGATGAATTTCTTCCCATCGACGTGGCCCCAGTAGAAGACGATGCCCCCACAGTCAACTCTATCTCACCATCACCGGGGATATCTGAAGCATCCGCTAGAGGTTTGGTGTCACCATCCTCGCCCTCATCGCTTTCATCACTGCTCTCAGAGTTTGGTTTAGATACAGCGTACACCCCCCGCCTTGTTCGTCGCTCATTCAGGTTCAGCACAGGCTCCTCCACGTCACTTTCGGATGAACTTGACGATATTGAACCATCGGAGTCCGAGTCTGAATCGACCGATGAGCAACTATCCTCGCTGTCATCATCTCGAGTGGGTGCATATCCCCCTCGCCCGCTCTTCTCACAGGTCTCACAGAGACAGTGTTTGTTCTTTTTTCCAACTACAACGCGTTAGAGGGAATGAATGCTGCATAACTCGGAGAGGAACTTACAATACCCGTCACCATAGTGCGCTGTTAATTCGTCTCCAACCGCAATTGGCCGCAATGTCCGAAAGGTAATGTACCGCCCTTCACGAAATAACTCACAGTTGTTGTTGCAGTCATGCTTTGTGGCAATAAGACACGTGTCATCGGAGGAGATATGCTTCCCGATACTCACATTAACGAACCGAGCTGGGCCCAAGAATAGATGATTCTTCTTCATTGACTTTGAATGGATAACGCTAAAATCACGGCGTATATCAGAATTTCTCAGATCGGTTCTCTTGAGTTCCTGGTCTTCTTCCTCAGTCAGGTTAGCCATTGAGCCCTTTAGCTCCGTAACGACTGTATGCGCTGGGATGTTACGCGTCGCAAGAATACAGAGTTCGGATTTGCCGGTACGATGAGAATACCGCGACGTGTGGGCTATTTCAATCGTCCCGGAGGGGTGGTACAATTCGAAGTAGCGTGAAGCATGGCTGCCAAACAATGGCTAGAAAACTTATCGGCGAGGAATTGAATCCGGGTGACTCACGTGGCGAAAGCATTTATTTGCTTCTGGGTGTACATCTTCAAGAAATAGAGTATGGAGGGAAGTCTGGAAGACAATAACAATTATCAGTTACAGTAGGAGTCTCAATAGGGGGAGTGGGTGCCTTACTTGAGTAATTCATCGACGGCTACCTTTATCGCCTTTTCCATGGGTAGCCTGCTGGTGACATACTGTAAAAAGACGCGAATAAGGTCAGACCACTAGAAGCAAGCGGGGGGACTGTAGCCGTACGCGTCGAACAATCCTCGTGAGATCTGCCGACTGAGTCTTCGGCAAGCGTCGCGACGGATCCATCTTATGAACAAGAAGGGGAACGGCACCAGTTCCCAGCTTCTCTATGAGTAGATGACTGAGGAAGTCGTCATCTTTAGGCAGGTCCTCAATGTGCATGATTTTGGTTGGGCGCCATGTGAGTGGACCGTGTACACGAGGGCTGGACGCTGTTACCGACATTCAAAGTGGGGAATACGGAAAGAAGAGAGGGAAACTGGGGGAGAGGATGGTGGTCAGGAGTAAAACAATTTGTTCGCGGTCTGTGGCGGTAGACGGCAGTTCTTGCGCGGCGGTCAGTGCAAATGATTGAAGGCACTCCTTATATAAGCAAGGGCTGTTCCATTCATACGTCACGGTATAATTCATTTGGAATATATGGCAGACAACTTGTACAGTTATTCAGAGCCCACACGTAGGCGAAGCGCTGGGGATACAATAGAAGTGCTGCGAGTGGGTAATCAGTTGTGCTTGGCTTGAAATTTCAGACACCCCTGATCAATGATCTTGTCAGACGATGAGCGACGACGAAATGTCCTGCCGTTCTTCAACTTGGAAAGCTCAACAAAGACGAAGGTGGACTCTTTCTAATCAGAATGCGGCCGTCCACAATTCCATAACCAAACCCTCTGGTCAGGAGGGATCCTATTGATACGTAAGGCTTATCGTTCTTCGGTTCATCGGTGCCGGACCCCTCTTCCCTTTTGAGATTCTACACACTTCCAGGGTGTCAGAGTGAGTCCTCAAGGAATTCTGTATCCTCAGGCTGAAGTTGTTAGTCACCATTTGAAAAAGAAATCCCTGACTGACAGGCAAGAAAGCGAATGAGCGATATGGACGAATCACACCTACAAAGTATCAAAGAACGGTCCTTCTGCGTGATGAAAGAGAAGACATGGGTTTTGGAGGCAATTCATCGGAGACGTCAATCACTGGCGGGCCGCCTCCAATTCCATCTTGTATTTTCGGCCCGATACTCCTTGAAAAACAAAGACTGCGAGAGCGCCAAGAATATGTAAAGATTCTGAAAAAGTCTAGTACATGTAGGCTGAGCTTTCAAGCAATCATCATAACCCAACGATTTATGGTTCCAGCTTTACTTACAACTCCTATTGCGCCCCATCAGGTTTCAATGAACTCCGTCCCGCTCGCAGAATCTCATCTGTTGAGAGCAAATTCACGGCAATCACGGAACTAGGAATTCAATGAGAATGTGAAATCAAGCATCAGAAATTGATAACGAACCATGAATGCAGCATCTGTCGCTTTACTCTATAGTTATCCCAGATGCCCTCTACCGTCGGATCGAAGGGTTCTCCCGATTGTAAATCGATACCGACAATGTTTCCTTCTGACACCTCGTCCTGTGAGTTAGTAAAATAAGTAACTCGAACATCAGAGAGCCACAATATAGAACGAACTTGAAGTGCTACAACTGCCTCTTGAACGTCGAAACCACCATTCGTCGCAAGTGTTTTGGGGATTATCAATAATGCATCGGCAAATGCTTGAACGCCCATCTTAACTCGTCCCTTAGCATTCTTCTTCACAGGTCCGCTGAGATGAGCCGAGCAAGCAACTTCAAAAGCACCTGCACCAGGGATGAGGCACTCATCATCTATGGCGTTTTTTACAGCTCGGAGTCCGTCACGGAGAGCATCTTGGATTTGCTGAATAGTGTGCGCATTTGGCCCCTTGATAAGGAGCGTAACTGATTTGGGGTCTTTCACATCCTCAATGAATGTGAACTTTTCCTCGCCGAGTGTGTGCTCGTAGACAAGTCCAGCCCAGCCCAAGATATCAGGTGTGAGATCGTCAACAGAGTTCTGAGCCACACCACCACACGTCAGCTGCAGCCTAACACTCGTTAGTCAACAACTGCTATATCTGACCCCAAGGATCATAACATACCGTTCCATATTCCGGCGTTTTGCCCGTCGAAGTGCCAAAATCCCATTCTTTGCCAATACATCAAGGCTCATGGGATCAATGCCTTTCTGATTAATAATGACAAGGTTCCTTCTCTTCTCTTTCGAATCAACGGCCTGATCGCATACAAGATCCTTGAGGGCAACGATCTTCTGGAGTTTCGCATCAATGAACTTGCGTTCAGATTCCACCAGCTTCTCTCGTTGTTCAGCGGATGAATAGAAAAAGCCCGAGTTAACTTCCCTGCAAATTTGTTCAAAACCATCATGCAAAGAATGACCAAAAAGGGGACAAACGTCTTTTCATATTCTAAACTGACGTTCAGGGTGAGAACATACGCGTTCTCAACGCGTTTTGGCATATCCGGATGTCGTGCACCATGGTCAAGGACAAGTCCGCGAACAAGTTGCGTTTCCGACGCTGTACGATGTTGCATTTTCATGATTTCTATCATGTGGAGGTCGATCGGCTCTACCAAATAATTCTTCAAAATCAAAAAAACTAATCATTGAGAAATAGAGACTAACGTTTCTCCGATGTGCGTGGCCTGATGGCAATGACAGCGTCAACGACATCCGCAGCGAGCTGATTTGCAAGCGGCCCAGTGAGTTTAGTTGACAACGAAGTGTGAGCAATATTAATCAAAGTTGCTCTATCCAATTTGACTTTGACTTTGAAAGTGTCAAGGAACTAAAAATGCAGAAGAGGCTTTAAAAAATAAGAGACCAGAATAAAATTGAACCACTCACAGCCAAAGATTCCTTTTTCGCAAGGTCAAAACCCTCTGCGATTACAGTCGGATGCACACCTTCAGAAGTAAAACGATCGGCCTGCTTTAAGAGTTCCCCAACAAGCAAAACAACGGATGTCGTCCCATCTCCCACTTGATCGTCTTGTGCTACTGCCGTTCGCGCTATCATGGCCGCAGTTGGATTTTGGATCTGCATCTCAGAGAGCAATACTTTTCCGTCCTTCGTCATTTTGATTTGACCAGCACCATCAACAAGCATTTTCAATGTTCCCCTCGGTCCTGAGAAAGATTTGAGTTTGGAATATTTGTAGGGTGATCAAGAAAGAAAGACGAACCCAAGTTCCCTTTTACGACACTGGCAAGCCCCATGGCTCCAGTGGTGTTCACCTAGGAATTTGATATACCTTCGAGATATTTCATTCAAAAGAAAGGAATACCTGAAGGGCCGCCGCTCGTCGCACACTCTCAGCTTTTGGGTTGATGAGTTCGATGTTCGACATGACTGATCTCAAAAGTCAAGTTTATACATTTTGGAGTTCGTGTGTTTCGATTACAGCTCCGCTTTAAATTATACCATATACTTTAAAGCGGAGCTGTAATTTAAAAAAACGGGAATTCTTGTAAAGATATCAATAATAGAATTACTACCAACTATTATGAACAAGATGCAGCTTGAATACACGTAATTAGTCCATAAATATGGCTTTACCCCTCGACAAATATCTGGGTGTGTCGCGGTCAGCCGACCCTCTTTCTTTAGACCCACTTGCCACAGCTTCAAGTTTGCTCGCACTAGCAGGACGGACTCCATAATACTGTCTCGGAGAAGAAGCCATCGTCAGGTTGTGACCTGCACCTTTGGATGATGACGATGATGATGACGGTCCCTCCCCCTTTTCTGGACTAGTACTATAGGGTCTCGGCTTGCTACCAGAAGGCTCTGGTAGTGCGATACCATTCAAAAGTGGTCCCGAACGATCGTTTCTCCATGCATCGTCCACGTCACGAAGTAAGCGAAGCAGCCTTTTGGCTTCGTCAGAATTGACAGGAGGGGGCTTTTGATCTTCGAGTAGTGATATCACCCGAGGATCTTCGACAAAACGACCTCTCTTGCCATAGAGCTTCAAAAGGTCCAGTGTTTCCCTACATTTGCTAATGAATTCCTGAGAATCCTCAATCTCCAGCGCATTAGCAATATGGGTCTAAAATAGGTGAAAATATCGTTACAAGGTTTGGACAAGGAACTCACTTCTTCAATGGGTTGAGAAAACCCTGGTGGTCGTTTTCCAACCCACTTCTTGAACATCCTCGATACAATTTCGTACTGTCTCACGATATCGCAAGCCTTATTGCTGGCGGCAGCCTTATAATACTCATCTGTCGCCTCCAGATCCTCTCTCAGCAGACGTTCAACGGCTCCAGTGAATGGTTCATCAGACGAATCAGATGAATCGTCTTCTTCTTCTCGGCGGGGATAGCCCGGCCCAACATGAACGGTCGGTAGAGGAGTGCGGGCAAGAGGCGGAGGCGACGGGGGTGCATGGCTACGATACTGTGGGGAATGAGAGCGCCGACATTGCCGACGATCCACAGAAGGGCTGTTTTTCCAAAACCGATATTCCTGGTCGGAGCGCGAAGTGTAAAGCGGGCGATCGCCGTAATGAGAAGGGCTCCTGCGTCGAGGAGACCTACTCCATCCCCGATCACGACGACGAAATTTGTCGGAGTGACGGTCAGAATGGTCGTCGTAATTGTCGAATGATGGAGACATGCGTCGCTTGTGTGATTGGGGAACGACCCGATTGCGATCGACATCCATCAGCTCTTCCGACCGCTGGATGTGGTTATCGTACGTCGTACTCCAGTTGCGTCTTGGGCTCGGTAGAGGACGAGTGGACATGCCAGGAGGGTGGAGCTATTTGCAACGTGTCAGGCACCCTGGAAGCAAATTATTTTCAAGTGGAATCACCATTTCAACAGTCAAATCCAGAGTCCGGTCAGCTGATATTTGGACATTCGCAGAAACAATTTCATCCTTGTTGTCCGCTGTAACTCGCAATACGAATTGCCGATACTTCCCTCGTAAAGTGTGCACCCTTGCGGGTCCTGAATGGAAATAAGGCAAACCATCAGCATGGATCACATTTATAAAGAAGACAATTACCATCTATTCGGGCAGCACCCGCTTGTAGTTGCTCAGCCTGGTAAGATACACACAAAAAAGGTTGCGAATGTAGTGATGAAATGATGGCAGAGAGTAATACCGACAATGTCCCTTGCATCAGCCCACCATTCTTCCTCCAACTCATCAGCCTTCTTCAATGGCACTCTGACTTCAGCAAGTTGATGATCTGGTTCCCGCGAGGCATTGCGAACATCCGTTATTAGTAAAGTGACGACATGAGTCAGGCCCGGGTCTAAGACCATTTAAGCACAACAAATATCCAACGAAAAAGACAACACACAGCAGCTATCAGGTGTAGATGATTTTGATGATGTGTTCCTTCGGCGGTCTCGAGGAGGTGGTGTAAAATCCTTATTGTCGTAATTCCGCCGGTAGTAAGGACCTGGAGAACTGTGATCTCGTATAGTCAGAGTCGTATCTGTAACAAATCTCGCATGGGAATGGCTGTCAGTAGACAATGGACATGGTGAAGGGGTGTGTGTTCGGGACTGTGAGGACCGTGAGGGATGTGATACCGAGGACGAGGCATCATTGGCTGTTGATATTTGTTGGATTCTCGTAGTTGGTGCGGAAGCAGGATTCGATCCGTAATTAAATCCTCTTGACGGCAAAGGGGCATTCGAGTTATTCGATGGTCTTTGTAATCCACCAGCATACACGCCGTTCGATGGGCCCGCTTGTGGTCCCTGGTGTATACTCTTTCCTTGTACAGCATGACCCACGTTCCTATAGAGAGACGAATACGGGCCGCTCCCGTGAGTTGTGGGTGGGGCAGATGTCGGTGTCGGATCGTAAGTTTCTAATCGAAATTTCGTCGTCTGTCCAGGGTAAGCATCTGGTTTCCGAGGCTTCTTGCCCCCCTTCTTTTTTGCTCCCTTTGGTTTCGGTGGGAGAGGCACCTCTTGTCCGGGAAGAAATTGAATCGTTTTCGGAGGTAGTACTTTTGCTTCATAAGTCATAACAGGACCTTGGGTTGCCTGGTCAGGAAAAGCCACTGCTTGACGAATTATAGGTCGTTCTCCAAGTTGGGAAGTGTGATCCTTGTCCTCATTCTGGATGACTACATCACCGTCGTCCGATAGAGGTGAAAAGGAACGTTTGGAAACCTGCAGAAGATGAGTTGAGGTTAGTCCTAGGCAGGGACGACATCGTTCGAAAATACGTTAGCGTACACGTCGAGGGGCTGGAGAAGATTCACGACTGCTTCTGTTGTAACCCGGTTATGTACTAGACAGAAACCCGAAGAGCGAAAGCTTACGAAGAATCGTCTTCGTTCCTTTGTCTTCCTCTACCGATCTCTCCGTCGAAACTGCCAACACTTGTCATGGTGAATTAGGTGAAGTAAGGGTAGGCAAAGGACTTGAAAGAACCACGCCACTGGATCCAAAATCAACCTTGTTTAGCGCTTTGTCAGGCTGCCGACAACCAGTCGGCAGCAGTAATAGTTTCAGTTCACGCGGGGAGTGGTAGTGCGGTTGCTAGAAATATTGAACCATTTTGTGGATGTGGCTAAATAAATAGAACGGGTTGAGAGAAGAAACTTGAATTGTTGCTCATTCATCCCACGATCAAACCTACCGCTTTTGGAAGTTTTTGTCTTCGAGCCCAACATGTAGCCAAGTGATTTATTATTCTTCCCCTAACAATACAAACCCAACCAGTACATGGATGCTCCAGCTCAATTTACTTCTCCGATCTTTTGGCATAGACTCTGTCTGCATTCGCGTGAAAGAGGTTATCAATCAAGACTTGCTCTATCCCGGTTTCAACAAGGGACTCCCTTGCGATCTCATACCAATCGCTAGCGTTGGAAGGGATCCTGGACGACGAGGACGAAGGAGAGGACCCGTAAATAATACGTTCAGACCCAAATGCTTCGATAACAGGGGCCACTGAGAAAATCATAAGAGCTGTTATTGTGACTTGTAGGAATGTACTTACGATACATCTTGATGCGGCGTTTCCATTCCTTCAGCTGCTGGGTATCAGCTGCCTCGCTAGGACTGCCTGGGAAGGGAGTTTGGGGGGTTGGGGCATCCCAATCAGGAGGGAGGAACTTGAGATGGAGCTGGGAAATGAGCGACAAGGTAGCGATCTGGGACTGGAAATCCAAGTAGCTCGGATGTGTCATAAGCCTGACGATTGGAATGTCAAGAAGCTGAGGAGGTGGCAAGATATTGGCTGAGGGACGGATTAGGGACGATTTGGTAAGATAAAAAGAGATGGCAACGTACAAAGAACAATAGGTGGTATACTCTCGAGATCAGCAGTTGCCTTGGATATCAAGTCCACGAAACCCTCGAGTATGGAATCGGATAGGGTAGCCTGCACATCGATGTCGACGGGTCTCCCGGTCTTTAGAGCCCATCGCAACCCCTCAACAGCACCAGTGGTGTTGGGAGTAAAGACAGTCGAAAGGGAAACGGGGACGGTAATGGACGATATAACGCTTTCGAGAGTGGTATCAGGCTTGTCGAGCTGGAACGGGATGATATATGATATGACTTTGGGGTCCGCAGCAGACTTTAGACTGCAGGATTGGTGGTTAGAATTGGGGTGAATGAAGAGAACAGTTGGCTTACACGGCCAGAACAGACACCTTGTCTACGGCGGCAGGGAGGGAGATGACGACTCCGACGGTTTTAGCGGCCAGAACTGGATCGACATGCTGTTTCCACAGAGCGTAGGTGGTGGTGATGTTAGCGTCGATGATCTTGGCGGGGTGGAGGTTGCCTGGGCTGGGCGGCAAGTTGAAGGAGTCACCGACGCTGGTATTGGGCGGGGTGAAGAGAGACAAGGGGAGCTTTGGGTGCTCTTTACGACGAACAGACATTGGGAGACTGAGGACAATCCTATCGATCAGATCAGATCCTGTCAATGTCCAAATCGGGTCATCTATGTACACGCCACTAGTCTACAGGATATATCGACTGTGCCCACCGACGGATCCGATCCACCTTGCCCTGCGATTCAATTGTGTCCTTTGCGAGGTCCTCCATGGCGTTTCTGCGCTCTTCATGCTTGCCCTCAGCCAGTCCCTCTCGTCTCCCCTTCTTCACCCCTTCCTTTCTCCCGGCATTGTATCCCTCCTCGTATCCTGCTTCTCTTCCACTTTCGTACCACTCTTGCGCCACCGTCTGCACCTCCACGTTCTGCTTTTCAAGTCGGGCCTGCAACTCGTTCATCCCACTCCGACACTTCCTCGCTTCCCCTTGTGCTTTCGCCTCGCCGTCCTGCAACTCCTCCATCTCCCTTTTCTTTTCTCCCAGGTCCATCAACAAGTGATCCAGCTCCCTCTGCGCCGCCTCCAGTTGTATCTGATAGTTCCTCATATCCCGTTCCAGACTATTGCATATCTTCCGAACCTCTTCTTTCTCCGTCTCGGCCGATAGCGCCCTAGCAAGGTATGTCTTTTCCTGTCTCTCCGCAATCTCCCCACGCTGCGTCGCCGCTTCCGCTCGTCGTATCTCGTATTCCAGCCTTTCGCCAGAGCTACGAAGCAGGCTCTTCAACTGCCTCGATTGTTTCTCCTCCTCCGCGATCGCTAAAGCCGCGACAACTTCCGTACGACCCCTTCGAGCTGTCCGTACCGTACGATTCTGACGCTCATCCCGTCGAGTCTTTCCGTAATCAGGGGGGAGAACACTTGGATCATGGAGGATACGAATCAATGGTGATGGTGAATACGTTGCTTCTCGGATTTGGCAAACGATATCGCTGCGAGATTACGTCTTCAACCTCCATTAAATTTGAATATTAACTTTCACTTACTCTGTCGGTTGCGTCCATAATCGTGACCCTTCATCGGGGTGAATAGACGACAGTGGTTTGTCGATGACAGGCATAGGTAAAGATGACAGAGGACTTGGATAAAAACTTTTAATTATAGGCAACGATTGCGCAGCATCCAGCCAAGATTACGCGGCACCGCAGCCAGGATAAAAAGAACACGCCGTTTACACGCGCAATGACTCGTAAAAGTTTCCATCGCGACTGCAACGTGCATCAATGACTTGAGGTGAATTAAACCATTCCCAAAATCTCCGTCAACGCCTCGTGCCCGTTGCAGTGCATGGGGATCAGACTTTTTCATTGTCAATGGGCGCTCGATTCATTGCTGCAAGATGTCATTGTCAGTCCACCTGATCATGAGCACCCTCTGCCGTAATTCCCGCCTTACCGCACTGAATGAAAAATCTTCTCCGAATGGATTGGCTTGGCTGATTAAAGCTAATTAATGTGCATGTTGCCCAAAATGGCAAGGCAAATCTTGATCGCATTCATCTCAACTTCCAGCCAGTATCCCGAAAGCATACTATCAAGTCCTCAACCTTCCGTAACCGCCTAAAGAGATTATGCCCCCAGATGACAGAGAACGACTTTCCAAAGGGAATTTACCAATTGATATCACAAGCACCCGCCGAAACAACGCCCTTGGCATCCAAAGCCATCCCTCCGCGACAACCTCTCTAAAACGCCTTCGAATATCGCCCAACTGGTATCCCCCATTTCCGAACAATCGCATTCACGTTGGCGAAATACCAAGATCAAAAAAGTCGGATTCTGGCATCCGAACGGAGGGTCTTTCGGAAAACAACAGTCTACGCGGAGGTCGCCTAGACCGAACATGTGGAAAGCTCATTGCAAGATACACATTAATCGGCTACTGTCTCCTGAGTTGCGTCATCGCATCCTGTAAATTGTACTCCGTCTTCTGCATCAAGACTCAAACCCCGGAGCTGCAGACGCTGGCCGCCATCCAATCCCCAACGATGGAAATGGGCGTCATGACGAATTATCTATTAAAGGCAATACCGTGTTGTCCGACCTTTGAACCCTTCGTCCTTTCCAACGATCACAAGCCCGAGGACAGTGGAGTTAGTTTCATAGGGTGGTTGAATGAATCAGTGGTTGATTCCATTAGGACATGGAGCACACGATGGCCAGGTATGTCACTGCCCTCAATTTCACAGTTTATTTGACGGATTGTCCTAAAAAGGGCCGATCTCGGTTCTCGTTACAACTACGGCGTTTCCTAGTTCTCCCTCGCATAGCGAACTATTGAGAAAAATAAAGACATATTCAGGTATCACCAGGCTGTCTATTCATCTTCTTTTTGTCCAACCAGATCTCTCGCCTACTCCAAACCTCTACATGAACCTGGCAAGACTAGTGGCGACGACGAATTGGACTTTTTTATACCCGGGCGACACATCACATCCTATAGTGTCTGACTTGTATCAAAGCGTCACACGGTTGAAGTTGGAGAATGTGGAAGATCCTATCGTATTAACGCCCGGTTCCAACTCCTACCCATTCCCATCTTTATCACCAGTTCTCATCAAACGGGCACACAGTTTCTGGTGTACGGAACGAATGTTCCTAAACGTCAGCCGTAGGTCGGATTGGGATGAATGCTTGTGGCAGATCGCACTTGAGACGTCGAAAGTGTCTACCATCCGATCGGTTAAAGGAGGCCTCAGTTCCACACCAAAGGTATGCGGATGATGCCAATAGCGCACTCGTTACTAACGAATTAAGGGCTGGACCCGCCAACGTTTGAGCGCTCGGTTTCGCGCTGAAATGTGCGAAATTGTAATCAAGAATATTGCCGCAGTCTATCCGAGAAACAGACAAAGAGCGTTGAAGGTCCAGTGGGTAGAAGACTTCTGCGCAAAGGTAAGTCTTTGATGTCAATTGTGACGAAATGGGTCTTGAAAAATCGTAAGCAGACCATCGACAAGAAATTGTCAATCTGAGGACACTTGTCCCGTCAATACGAGATTATGCTTCGTTGCCCATGAGTCGAGCTTCCAAGTCTTCCATGTCCATCGCACTGTCTTCATCTTGTTCTGGCTGGAACGTGGCCCAAACGCTGTCGCCTTCTGGACCGTCAATCACCAATTCCAGAAGATCACGGACGATTTCTACTGTCAATTATTAAATTGCAAACACTGATTTCTGGGAGGCGAGAACGTGCCGACTGTGGATTCAAGCTCTTGACGATTTTCTGCGTCAATCCAGCATGGTGGTTCGGCATAACTCAGTCTCCCAAATGCAACCGTAAATGTTGGTAGCAATATGCTGAACGGGCGAATAGGCGCTTGCTGAATTCTGGAGCGAAGGTTGACGCAGGGGTCGGTGGTAAACACGAGTCGATAGAGGAGGTACATTGATTGATTGATTGATTGAACAAGCCTGGGTGACGAATGATTGAAAATGAGAAATATTTTTATTTATTTAAGAAGATGAGCTCACATGGATAATGCTTCTTTGGAAGAGACGAGTTGGTGGTCGTCTTCCCACAACGGGTTGGTAAGGTGAGACGTAAAAAAGATTAGGGATGGAATTAATGTTTGTGACTCGACGAGTGTGGCGTGAGCTCCAGGATGAGCAATTGACATCTGGGAGAAAAATACGAGAATATGTGACTTGTATTTCTGACAACACAAAGTTAGGCGCTCGAGTTAGCGAGAGCATGGCACCTTTACGCACCTCGGTTGCTGGCTTGCTTGTGTCAACGAGATGGCTACATAAACGATCGATCAAAACATTCTTCGAACCGTCATGAGGGTTTGGACCCAACAATGTACCCCAAATGTCATGATCTACACAAAATAAGGACGGAAGGAAGGGAAAGGCAAGTACGCACGAGTCGATAGCAAGGCTAGCAATCGGAAAGAACGTTCAAGAAACCATATTGGGTGGGACATTAGGACAAGGTGGATCAAGACATCGCCATTCTGGGAAAATAACTGGAGCCTTCTCATGATTTCAATAACGCTTGTGTGTGCAGAAGAAGGGAAAAGACGCACTGTTCGGTGGATGATGATGTTGGGTGGAAGCATATGGACTCGAGCAAAGTCAGCAGGCTGCAAGCTAGATCGCTATGTCCAAGTAATTCGTCCGGAGAGAGATGTTCGAGGACAACATTCTGGAGGATAGAAACCATCGAAGGACCTTCCTCCTTCGTGGACGGTCTAGACGATAACAGGGTTTTCAGGAATGCAGGAATCGATAAAATCAATTCTGTCAGAAGATCAAACAAGGCTAACAGTGGTGCAAGCTATATAGTATTATCAGCTTTATAACATTCGCTTTTAAAAGCTGAACTTTCATTTCATACCTGCTTTGCGTGATACAATGACGCTAGAATTGAATGGAGGCTTGAGCAAACAGCCAGGAGAGATGGTTCATAATCGTCGGTCCTCATTGAGGTAGACAGCATTGTAAGAATCCTAGCACAAGACCCGGAATAAGCCTTGCCATCTTCTACAACGTTCAGCGAGCCCAGGAGTTGTTGGAAAGTGATTCCATTTCCTGAGGGATGCGAGTGCGTCAGAATTATGCGGCAGAGCTTTGGGAAAATATTAGTCGTGTGGAGAGAAGGGACGGAAATATGTTGATCGTACCTCCGCCTTCCAATTAATCCAATCTAGTGGCTCTGTCTCTGGAACGTTCTCGTCAGGTTCCTGAGTAAGTATATCAATTTCTGCATCTATCGGTGTATCAAGACTAAGGGAGGAAACATCCTGAATCATAGTGTCTTGCACAACTTCCATAGGTTGCGTAAATATTAGGGGTGCTGGCAGAACAGATGCCGAAAAGGGATTCTCGTTTGGATCTGCATCAAACATCGATATTATCTGTTCTTTTCTGTTTTCCCGTTTTGAAGGTGATCGCATTGGGGTACAGCTTTCGAAGGCGTTCTCGAATCCCGGAAGAGAAACCTTTTTCTTCTCAGGGGATGTACGACCATTCTTCATCGGTGAAGCTTTGAAAATAGGAGGTAGGGGACGAGTCCGAAGTGGTGTTTCATCGAGAAGATTTCGAGATGTCGAAGCCTCAGAAAAATCCTGAGCACGATTACGTCCCATCTTGGGGGGAAGGGGAGTAGCAGGGAAATCGCGCTGTCCCTTCTTTCCACGCACGGAGGCAGGTGGTTTGCGGACAGAAGCCGCTAATTCTTGTTCCTAACATGAAGTGAATATCGGAGTAAAAGACAAATCAACGGAGATACCTTGAACTTGTAGTCAGTACGCAGAGCCTCTAGTTTCTTTTCCATCTCAATTTGCAGTTGTAACCGCTTCGCATCAGCTTGCTCTTTGTCGGCCTTCAGTTGTGCAATCTGAGCTGCGTGAATTTGAGAACTCTGGGACATCAATTGAGGACAAAATGTTACATTGAGGTAGCAACTCACCGACTCTATGTTCTTCCTCAGAATGCTGACTTCTCCCTCTTTCATCGACCTTTCTTCTACTGCTGTTTTCAAAGCAGATTGTACCTTGGAATTCTCTTCCCGCAACTGACAACAATTTGTGACCCTGATTCGAAAATAGGAGGGATGGTACCTACCTCCTCTAAATCTTTTTGTAATAGTTTGAGTCGCTTTTCGAGTTGATTAAACTGCCCGAAGTCACTCGCAACGTGTTCGTTACTTTTGTTCGTAAGTACCTGACTTTGTGCAGCCGCTTTCGAATGAATTATTGGACGAAACTGAGGGTTTGGAGGTTTGGGATCCCTATAACGAGGAGGTTGGTGCTTTGACGAAGATGAGGACCCTACAGGGGGCACCGTATTAATATGTGTTTCCTTCGTTGTGGTGGGTCTAATGCTGTAGGATCCGTCGCCGCGTACAGATATCTCGGGTAGGTCATCGAAGTCATCGTTTTCGAGGTAATTAGAAGCAGCACCAAGACCTGCTTTCCACCCAGTGTCTGTCTTGTGACGTTTATTTACCGGCTCTAGGTGATCGAAAGGTTTAGGAAGAGAGTTCTGGTATTTCTGCTCCGCCTGATCGAGAGCGGCAAGGGTCTGCTCATCCAATACAAAATCATCATAGCCATAGTCATCTGAGTCATCCATGCCTGCTGTGAAATGAAAGGGCGCCGTTCCGCCGCTACGACCTGCTAAAAGTTGTGCAGTAGACCCATCGATATCAATATCATGTGATTTGAATGGCAGCAAAATTTGTTACATTGTTACATTGAATAAGACTATCCTACGACAATAATGACTAAGTGTACCTAAAGAGGGAGACTCGGATAGACTAAAAATGCACAGGGGTCTGCGGGAGGATTTACGGAGGGTCATCGATACTGAAGAAATTTCCGTGAGGCATTAGCGGACCGATATGGGGGCGGAGTTTAGATGTTGTAGGGTCTGGGCGAGAGCGTTGGCGTGGCACCCTGTGCCTTTGTACCCTTGCTGTACCTGTACACAATCCTGAGTGGGTATAGATGTACTTTTATGTGTTTTGGGATCAATTTGCCAAGAGGTCCAATTTTTTTTTTCAGGCCATTTCCCCAAGCATTTCCCTGGACTAACTAACCGACGGAAATCCCGGGCCGGTGCCCCCCTTTGTTCTGAACAGTCATTTTGCCTATAGAAATTATATAAGTAATCTGAAATGTGGATATTCAGAGAGAATGTCGACTTCAATTGGTCAAGTCCATCGGGATTCATTTTGGGGCTAATGGTGCTCGGGCTAACGTTCGAGTTCAAGAAAGGAAATCATGCCGGCATTGACTTCCTTTTTAGTCGACCTCATATTTTCTGAGTCATGGACGGGCCGTTGGCCGCGCATTTCCTGGTCAGCTCACTGAACTCGATGGATGCAAGCGCAGCCATTCAAGCTACAAATTCCAAAGTCGAAGATGAGAAAGCTCGTCACTCTAAACGCTATAAAATAAAGCAGTTGAATTTGATACCATTAGGTGCGTGGTGCAGCTTTACCAACAGCTGGCCACCCTGAGTTCTGTTCTTAGAAAATGCGAAACTCGATTCATCTTTGAAGAAACATACAGCTCTCATCAAGCGTATTCGTCAGTCAATGGCTCTAGACAACCGTGACCAAATAATGAAAGATATTGACTCCCTTTCTTTGGAAAAATATATCGATGAATTGGTCAGCGCTATCATCGAGGGCCTGGGACGCTGTAAAACAGAGAAAGATATTTGGGGCGCCGTAGAGGTTTGGAATTCCTTTGTCTTATTCGGCATATATTTACTGTCTTCAGATCATTTCTGTTTTACACCGTCGCTTCCCAAGTATCTTCACCCCGGCCTTGGTCTCCAATCTCGCCAGCGCAATCAGCCCCCCGCAGCGGGCCGCTGTGGCGAACCTAATACCCGAGCAGAGAGAGAAAGAGGATTTCGCGCGTGTCACGAAACAGCGTCCTGTGGTTCGGTTGTGTTCAGAATTAGCGCTGGTCGGTATCATTCAGGATCCTCCTGACAAATGCGGAGGAGAATGGATGATGAAGGCAATGAAAGAATTGGTAAATCTCACTTTCTTACGATTCGTGATAATGGCTCACAATTTGGAAATCCCGAAGCTGTCCAACGATCCTTCTTTGTCGTCTCTACCACTTTTGATCACTTTTCTCAAGTCGTACTCATGGCCCTTCCTTGGAATAGTTCCAGCGGCCGCAAATAAGCAAATATCTGCAGACGTTGAGCCAGGTTCCCTTTCCTACAACCAGGCAAATGGCGATGCAAGTCATGAGTCGTTGTGGCAAGAGGAAGAGCTTGTCTCACAAGATGTCCGTGAACGCTTCAAACGAATGTGTGAAGGGTACTATGATAATGTCTGCAAGAAACTCGTGATTGAACACAAGGTATTTCTTTTTTTTTTGTTCTAGTTGTGATGTGAATTGATGTATATTTTTTCAGCGGATCCAAGAACAAGACAAAAGGAACCATGAAGCATACATTCGGTCTGGGGAGATCTTCGAAGACCGACAACAAGCTTATGAGAAGATGACAAAGGGCTACGAGAAATTACTGGCCAGTTGTCAATCGTAAGCACTTCGTTCCCTGGATTCAAGTTTCTCTGAAATTTTATCAGCCTGTCGGAACTCCTGAACCTCCCACTCCCGACGTTGCCAGCTGCTGCACAGAAGTCTGAGTCGATTTTTTTGTCAACCAGTAGCGACATGAATGGTGTTTCTGAGGATATCATTACATCTGGAGGGAAATGGGAAGATGAAGAAGCAAGGCGATTTTATGAGGAAATACAGGATCTGAAAGACTTTGTCCCAAACAGTGTTCTTGGCGTGGATAGTTCCGAAGTTGACGAAGTGGAGAAAAATAAGGAAAGTGATCGAATACGAGCGGAAAAAGCCAAAGAAGACGTCAAGAAACTCGAAGAAGAGTTAGAGAAGCTTGGTAGGGAGAACAAAGAAGAAGAACCCACTAATGAGGTCCATGATGAAGAGTAAGAGCGGCGTGCTTTTGTCCGAGCATGTTGTCTAATAGTTTCTGCAAGTTTGCCCACCCCAATTCCTGGTACTCCCAAAGGTGGTAGCTCACCGATATCTCCTCAACTTGCACCCCAAGGACCTTCCCAACTTCTCACGACTTTGCTTGTCAGACTTCCTGATTGCACGAACCGTGCGCTCATCGACCAAGCGGCGATTGATTTCGCTTTTTTGAATTCTAAAGCTGCAAGGAAGAGATTGATTAAGGCGCGTGAACATTTTATTTCTACTGCCACAATCACGTCTCACTCGTGTCCATAGTTCATGACACAAGTCTCAAAAAATAGGATTGATCTTCTGCCGCATTATTCTCGGTTTATCGCAACATTGAACAAGTACATGCCTGACATAGGAATAGAGGTAGTGGCATTTGTAAGTGATAGTGAGTTCGAAGCAAAGACATCTGATCTATATCTGTGCGTAGTTGGATGAAGAATTCCGTTATCTCCAAAGGAAGAAGAACATAGTCAAAGAATTTGCTGAGATTCGGTTGAAAGTACGTCTTCCATCTCTTATACATAAGTGTTGATTAATCGGTGTGTGTCAGAACATCACCTATCTCTCCAATCTTGCCAAGTTCCGCGTGGTCCCTTCGCACGTTATCCTGCATATGTTCAAAGTTTGCTTGGATGATTTCGCTGGCACAAATGTGGACAACGTCGCTCTACTCCTGGAAGGATGCGGAAGGTTTCTTCTGCGTCACGAAGAAACCTCAGAGAGATTCAGTACTATGGTAAGCTTTGGCCGAGAAATTGCCTTGACAAACTAATATCGTCGTGGACTCAGCTGGAACTGATGCGCCGCAAGCAGAGTATGCAACACTTCGATCAGCGACAACAGCTTCTTCTTGAGAATGCATACTATCAGGTCATCCAATACACAATTAACAATCACTCTCAATTCTGATCCCCAAGACAGTGTAACCCCCCTGAACGAGCACCAAGACAAGAGAAGATCCGTGCACCAATGGAGTTATTCATTCGCCATCTGATCTATGATGTCTTGTCGAAGAAGACCATTGATAAAGTTCTAAAGCTTCTTCGAAAACTGGACTGGGAGGATGATGTGGTAAAGCGCACCCTTCACAAGGTTTTCACAAAACCCTGGAAAATCAAATACGTCAATGTTGCGCTTTTAGCCATGTTGACCTACGACCTCCAACGGTACAAACCTGCCTTCTCTATTACCGTTGTCGATCAAGTTTTGGAAGACGTGCGAAGGGGCTTGGAGCAGAACGTCTACAGCACCAATCAGCGGCGACTAGCAACAATGAAGTATCTTGGAGAGTTGTATATCTACAGATTGCTAAGCTCGAGTATCATCCTTGATACCCTGTGGTCCATCGCCACATTCGGTCATCCAGACGGCCGCCCATTACCCACACAGTATGTGTCCCTTGATATGCCAGATGATTTTTTTCGCATTCGACTGGTCTGCGTTTTACTCGACACCTGTGGGATGTGTTTCGACCGTGGTGCTCAAAAGAAGAAGCTGGACAATTATCTGGTTTTCTTTCAGGTAGGATTCCCAATCTTGATACGTTAAGGTCCTAATCCGATGTTCGTCCAGTACTACATTCTTTGCAAAGAATCACTTCCCATGGATGTGGACTTCATGGTGTCCGATTCGTTCGAGGTAGGTGCTATTCATACTTGCAGATACCACAGACTTGAAATTTTCTGAAGGCGGTGAGGCCAAAGCTTCAAATTGCGAAAACTTTGGAACAGGCTGCAATAGCAGTCGATGAATTGTTCAATTCATCATTCCAAACTTCAGGTAAGTGTTCTTTTCGGTCGTTTCCAAATAATTCCTTTATATCACTGGTTGCAGCCGATGACAGCGGAGACGAAAGCGAGGAAGAAGGAGAAAGAAGGGATGAAGACAGAAACGAGGAAGAAGAGACAGAGGACTCTGGAGATCCCGACTCTCCCGTGCGAGAAAGGGCGCCGTCTCCTGAAGAGGAGGTTGTCCTATCCGCAAGCAATACTCATCAAGAACATCTCGGTCCTTCAGAGGAAGAGGATGCCGGTTTTGCCAAGGAGTTCGCTAAAATGGTTACTGATGAATCCCGAAAAGTGGATAAGAAAACCGCTCTTGCACTTTGGGACAATGCGACTCTCCCTCCGGTAGTCCGAAAGAAACGAGCTGATGAAGAACAAATAAACAGTCAAGAGGGTGAAATCGGCACAATGGCCTTTACCCTGATAACCAAGCGTGGAAACAAACAGAATGTAAGCTTGCGAAACTCACTTTAGAAGCGATATTGACTTTGTCATCCCTCAGACCCGCGAGATATCCGTGCCTGCGGCGTCGGCCCTGGCTGTGCATACACGATCCGCACAATTGCAAGATAAGGTCGAGCAACAACATCTCAAGCGGCTGGTGCTTGATTACGAGCAGCGCGAAGAAGCAGAGGAGTTGAAAGGTGAAGTCCATTTCTGCATTGTCCGCAAAGCTGTGTGTTGACTACCCCACATAGCCCTGGAAACTAGGAACCGCGGGGTCAAAATTCGCCTTGTTGGATAACATTTCTCATCTTGGTCCTTCTTGCTAGTATGCCGCAAATTGCACCGCCAATTCTTAGGCGTAGAAACAGTCCAGTTTCTGCTCGGCGCTTTGGGTTTTCGACCCCAACGATTCGAGCAGACTGGGCTTCGTCCGCCACCGCAGCCAATCAGGTTATGAGTCGGCCTGAGTCCGCGTTCCTTATGTCGGTGTCATGGCCGGGTGACAACCGTTGAACGAGTAACCAGACTATGATTATAATCGACATTGCAATGTGTAAATGCTCAAATTGGAAATTATAATTCCCGAAGTCCGAAAGGAGATCATGAGCACCACTCGCGTATCACCATCACGATGCGCTTGAGCTAACCCAGAAACACAGCACTTCACTTACCTCCCCTACCTTGATAATTCTCGTATTAGTTCTGTTGCATTCCGAGCACAGGAGGTTGACAGGGAAACATGCAATCAACTTGGCAACCCAATAGTAACACAGGACAAAGGCATTCACCACCCTTTGATCCCCAGCACCCTGTCCGAATAACTGATCGTCTCCATCCCTCCCCAGATCGAAGGATACTCAACCAATACATCTGTGGCGACAGGATTGGGGGAGGGTCTAATGGGGAGATCTTCGCTTGTCGCGATAGTTCAGATACGGCATCTCAATCCCCACTTGTGAGTCTTGCCTCAAGCCCTTGCTCGAATGGCATCCGATAATGCATTTTTATAGGCTGTCAAGGCTGTCAAGAAGGTAACAAAGCGCGATAAATACAATCTGCTTCGGAGGGGTGTTGCAGAGGATGACAATACCCTATGGAGTATTCAGAGGGAAATTGCGATTATGAAGAGGTGTCGACACGCAAATGTGGTCCGCCTGGTGGAGATAATCGACGATGCTTCAGCTGAAAAGATCTACATCAGTGGGTATTTTCATCCTCCTCCGATTTTATGTAAAATGTCTTATCATCTGTGAAACGACCAGTCATGGAATATCTTGCAGGAGGGCCAATCCAGTGGCAAACGGAGTGGAAGAAACCCCTTCTGACCTTGTCGCAAACCCGCAGGATTATGAAAGACGCAATTCTGGGCCTGGAATACCGTAAGTTATCATTTTGTTCCTCTCCCCCAAGATTTCAAAAAAGTTACGGTACGGCACAGTCCATTATGAAGGTATAATCCATCGGGATATCAAACCCGCAAATCTTCTCTATACTCGAGATAGACGGACCGTGAAGATTGTAGACTTTGGCGTGGCCCATTATATACCAACAACACGGATTCTGCAAAGAAAAAATCCTCATCTTCGGCCAGATATCGATCCCGAATTGTTCCCGCCTCGAAATCTTACTCGTACGCACGGAACACCTTTCTTTCAAGCACCTGAGATAGTCGATGACAAAACCAGTCGACAAACCGAACTGATGGCAACTTATTCTTACGATACGATTTCAGCAGGAGTGGAAGGAGATGCTGCCGGAAGCTCGAGTTCTGTTGTAGGAAAAAGAAGACCTCCAATCACTTCAGCAGTCGACATTTGGTCATTAGGGGTGACACTCTACTGCTTTTTGTTTGGCCACGTACCCTTTGTGGGAGATCCACCTGGAAGTGGCTTTGCTTTGATAACGGAAATTATGAATTCCGACTTCAACGTGGATGATTCCATGGGCGTCGATGAATTTCCCACAGAAGGACGACATCCTGTCGATAAATCTTCGGAAAGCGCTGTCATTGTTCGTTTGCTAGAATGCATGCTCGACAAAGACCCGAAGAGTAGAATTAAACTAGCAGAAATCAAGGTGAGTGCTTACAAGCACCGACTACTATTGGATCTGGATTTTTTTTTGCGCCAGGAGCACCCTTGGGTACTTCAAGATGTCTTAAACCCAAAGGAGTGGATAAGACTTACAACTCCTGGTTATGAGTTTGATGATGAGAGCTCGAAATCATCGTGGATCAAGTCTGGGAAGAAGTTTTTAGGGAAACTTATCGGTCCTGGTGGTTCATAATGTTCACATTCGTTTACGTGTCGCAGGATGGGTCCTAGCTCCCAGATATTCAATGCCGTTTATTAAGTAACCAAATTTATGGGTCACGAACATAGAGTCTAACTCAGGACAAAATGAAGTAGGTAGTCCCGAGGGCTTTACTAGACTTTTGCGCTTGGAATTTCTGAAGTTTGAAAAGACTTACAATAAAGCCATCGGTTTCGTTTGCAGCTTTGCCATTTGAATAAAGCCTGGGAGAGAATTTATCCGAGACAAACGGAAAGATCAGTAAAATATATTGCTCTTGATGAAGATTGGAGTCGTGCACAAGTACGGATTTTTTCGTCCTTCATCGTCGGCCGTAGGTTAAGTACATCCCCTTATAATTTCGTCAGGCCCACTCAAGAAATTCTTGAGTGGCAGTTGGCAAGCATATGTCCGGCTAAGAATCACTGACGACAAATACCAGAATTGTGCAACAAAGAAATGTTATTCTCCACGAGGGCAAGGGCAAAGTGCAACAGGTTTTGGAAAATGGGGTAATGAATCCGCACGATGCAGGTCCAAAGGAAGACGATGATATCTGGATTAAGAAAGATGCGATGTCCGATACTCCATTGAGGCTCCTCAAATGATGTTCTATTCCCATTCGTCGCACAAAAATTTAGATCGCATAGGGTATTCATTTGTATTCGTGCACTTGGATCAACGTTCAACAACTGACTGGTTTTACTTGTCACACAATATTGATACTGTAACACTACAGATAATGTTTGATAAGATGGCAGTGATAAAGGAGATTTTGTGGTTGAAGTATATTCCTTGGAGGATTTATCGGAGATCGAAGAGCATTCGAGGGTTGGGACGGGCATATACGGTCGAAGGAATGTCGTTCGGAATCGGAGGATGGACCCATTGATGATCCGATGGAGGCACATGACCAGTTCCCGCATATGAAAAAGGAACGTTTGGAAGGGTACCCTCTCCTTGAGCCCGATCCTCTTCCTGTCGACCCCGTAGAGGAGCCAATGTCAAGGAAGCCCTGATAACACAGTCCCAGCAGCGGCAGGACTGGTCATGTCTAGTTTGTGCTCCTTGCATCGAACCTGAATGCGAGGGTTGGTTGGTGGTGGGCATATGTGGCCGATTGGGGTGGTAACCCCAAGCCGTTGGTGCAGCCCGGGGATTGGCATCATATGCCTGGTGTTCTTGTTGAATGTTTTTGTCGACAGACCAACTATCAGCTGGAACATCATTGGCGCGGTGAAAAACGCCAGGATGCTCGCGAAGTGACGGTCGGATGGTGTAATTTGGTCTGTGGACAGATGTTGATGGTCCAAGATTTGATGGACCGTCGTCTGGCTTCACATCCTGTTGAGAATGTTCCTCAACGTTCCAGGCAACCCATGCGTGGATGGGGACTGGATACGCCGCGGGATGTTTCTTTTTATGGTCGCGTCCACGTTGCGAGCTTCCACTAGCTTCATCTGTTGTGCTGTGGAATTTAAGTCTATGTTTCGACCTACTCGATGGGTCGGAAAAAGACTTCACACAGCCAGGTTCGCCACACGGTAACCTGAGGTTCTCGCTGGTCAATCGTCAAGGCTCAGTGGATGTCGGAATACCTGGAGGAGAAAAACGTACTGGATGCTGTTCACGTGGCATTTAAGCCCCCCTTGTTGATTCGCACGGAATCTGCAACCAGCAAAGGGACAGGCAAATTGACTGTCACCATCAGCGTACAGTCGTAAAAAGAAAACGGTTCTCTTACCGCTCCTCGTACACACAATGGACATTTTTGTGGCGTTGTAGATCATAAGGTCTCCCAAACGTCTTGCTGCAATCAGGGTAATTGCAGCTGAACCTGTTCTGCAGAAGGGATGGACGGTCAACGAACTTGAACTCTGATGAAAAGAAGGGTCTTACGTTTGCACGGTCGACGGGCATCGTAATAAGTATGTATTGGACAAAGGCTCGGTGAGGAGGGAGAGGAGGGAAGGGATTTGGGTGGGGGGTGTTCGTATGGTTGGGGGAAAGAATGAGTTTGTTTGACATGCCACAAGTCAAACTTTATATCCCAGAAATTGGTACCTGTCATTCCTTTATTTGGAACCAATCGAGCTGCATCATGGATCTTTGGCTGAGAACAAAGACCGCCATTGTTCTTCTGCTTTGTCGCACAAATGAAAAATAC